>Ga0123355_10001546_pt1 | contig 32102 bp, 21 predicted proteins | sample TergutEmb28metaG_3_FD_89872 | JGI IMG/M metagenome (GOLD analysis project Ga0123355, IMG submission 89872) | Embiratermes neotenicus P1 segment gut microbial communities from Petit-Saut dam, French Guiana - Emb289 P1 | ecosystem: Host-associated > Arthropoda: Insects > Digestive system > Gut ...
CAAAATATGAGCTACCTGTGAACTCAAACGGCCCAGGAGTTGATTTTCGGCGTCTACTACCAGCCATTTGCGTTCTACTTCCAGGGGCTTTGTGATATGGGTGGTGCGCATGAATACCTCCAACTTTTACACAATACATTTAAAATTGATTATTTTTTGATTCCGGGGCGTGAATCCTTACAATCTTAGAATATGTCTTAGAAAATGTCAATACTTAGTCAGGCTTTCTGTACGATTTCTTGTAATGATTGGGCGATATAATCAATTTCGTCCATTGTATTGAAATATCCGAAAGAAAACCGCACCGTCCCATGAGGGTAAGATTTAAGGGTTTTATGGGCATTGGGCGCGCAATGCAATCCACACCGGGTCATTATCCCGTAGTCTTCGTCAAGGGTGGCGGCTATGAAAGCATTGTCATAATTATTAAAATCCAAGGAAACCACCGCAACCCTGTCGATAGTACTCTTTTTACCGATTATTTTTATGCCATCAATGTTAACTACTTTTGAAATAAAAGCAGAAGTGAGCGCCATTTCCTTTTCATATATGGCCTTCGTACCTACAGAGTTTATATATTCGATGGATTTCTTAAGCCCAAGAATACCGGGGATATTCATTGTCCCCGATTCGAATTTGTCGGGCAAACTGCTGGGTTGCTCATACTCATGTGAAAAGCTGCCCGTGCCGCCCACTATTATTGGCAAAATTTCTTCGGCAAAGTCTTTTTTGATGATAAAGCCTCCAACACCTTGAGGGCCCAAAAGCCCTTTATGCCCTGCAAACGCCAAGGCATCTATGTAACTTGCGTTCATATCCATAGCACCTGCTGTCTGCGCAGCGTCAACAATTAATCTGATGTTATGTTTGCGGCATATCTCCGCCACAGCTTCTACTGGCATGACTGTGCCGCATACATTGGACGCATGTAGCATAATCAATGCCTTTGTTTCTTTTTTTATAAGCGGTATGATATCACCGGCTTTTAGCTGACCCTCTTTGTCACATGGTATAACACTATAAGTTACCCCCATTTTTGCAAGCGCATACAAAGGCCGCATAACGGCATTATGCTCCATGGAGGTAGTTATGACATGGTCACCTCTTTTTAATAACCCCTGCAACAACATGTTTAGCGAATATGTAACACTAGGAGTAAAGACCACTTCCTGAGGGCTAGCGGAGTTAAACATATCGGCAAGCAACTGCCTTGTTTCCAGTATTTCCATTGCTATATTATAAGAACCAGTATAGCCACCGCGGTTAACATTATACGCGCCGGTGTCTAAGTAGTTTTTGATCGCATTGGAGACGCCCGGGGCCTTTGGAAAGGATGTTGAAGCGTTGTCTGCATATATTTTTTTCATCGTTACCTCTTATACGATATTCCTATAAACTATGAATATGGGTAATATTTTTACTATGCCCTTGTCACATGGTATCATCTTTAGCAAATTATTCTCACAGCAACAAGAAAGGCATAGAAATGAATAAATATATAGCCACATTTTACAGCCACTTTGGTGCGATGTCATATTTTAAGGCGCTAAAAAATCAAAAAGTTGCAGCCAAACTTATGCCCGTACCAAGGAAAGTCAGCTCCTCATGCGGGACATGTGTAAGATATGAACATACTTTAGTCATCGACGCTCACGACTGTGAGCTAGATAGCATCTATATCGAAATTGATAATAAATATGACTGTGTATTAAAAAAATAGCCGAAAAGGGAGCGGGCGGAGTGCGTTGTTAAAGCGCCCGAGCCACAGCCTTTTTCCACCCAGCCACCAACTCTGCCTGAGCGTCGGCCGCCATTTGCGGTGTAAACTCCCGCTCCAGAGCGCGGTTATTAGCGATATCATCTGTGCTTCGCCAGTAGCCTACGGCCAGCCCTGCCAGGTATGCTGCACCAAGGGCGGTGGTTTCTGTAACCTTGGGCCGCACGGTTTTTACCCCAAGCACATCCGCTTGAAATTGCATCAGAAAATTGTTTGCGCTGGCTCCACCATCTACTTGCAAAGCATCTAATGGCGTGTGAGCATCTGCTGCCATGGCTTCCATAATTTCAAATGTCTGATAAGCCATGGACTCCAGCGCTGCCCTTACGATATGAGCTCTGTTAGCACCGCGGGTTAAACCAACAATTGTACCCCTGGCGTAAGCGTCCCAGTAAGGCGCGCCAAGTCCCACAAAGGCCGGTACCAAGTACACGCCATTGTTATCGGTTACAGACTCCGCGATAGCTTCCGATTCTGCCGCATGACTAATCATACCAAGTTCATCCCGCAGCCACTGCATTACCGCACCGCCTATAAATACGCTACCCTCCAGCGCATATTGGATTTTGCCGTCATAGGATGCCGCCATCGTAGTAATAAGCCCATGGCGGGATTCTACCGGTTGACGGCCTGTGTTCATTAATAAAAAGCAGCCTGTTCCGTAGGTGTTTTTGGCCTGACCCGGCTTGAAACAGGCCTGGCCAAATAAGGCGGCTTGCTGGTCCCCCGCAATCCCCGCAATAGGGATAGACCCGCCAAATACATCTGTATTTGCTACATGCCCGGACGACTGTACCACTTTGGGCAGTATACATGCCGGGATGCCTAGTTTTGCAAGTATTTCGCCATCCCATTCGCAGGTATGTATATTGTATAGCATGGTGCGGGAGGCGTTGGTGTGGTCGGTCACGTGGGTTGTGCCTTTTGTAAGTTTCCAGGTAAGCCATGTATCAATTGTGCCGAAAAGGAGATCACCCTTTTCGGCTTTTTCTTTTGCTCCAGGGGTGTTTTCTAGCAACCATTTGACTTTGGTTGCGGAGAAATAAGCGTCCAATTTTAGGCCAGTTTTGGCCTGGATTATTGTTTCATAGCCTTCTGCGCGCAGCTCGTCGCATATGGGGGCTGTGCGGCGGCATTGCCATACTACTGCGTTGTGGATGGGTCTGCCTGTAACGCGATCCCATATTACTGTTGTTTCGCGCTGGTTGGTTATGCCTATAGCGGCTATATCCCCATGTGAAAGTTTGGCGGAGATCAGGGCTTCGTGGGCTACCAGTGCTTGTGCTGCGTAAATCTCGTCTGCGTCGTGTTCTACCCAGCCAGGCTGGGGGTAGATTTGTGTAAACTCTTTTTGCGCTACGCTTGTTATTTTGCCGTGGCGGTCAAAGATGATACAACGGGAACTGGTGGTGCCTTGGTCAAGGGCCATTATGAATTGCATCGTGACTCTCCCTTCCTTGCGAAAGCCTAATCTCTTTTTCTGCGAAACAGCGAAAGACCGCCAAAGCCACTTATTACGGCGATGTAGAAACCTAAATTGTACGTAAAGCCTGTATTATAGACTTCGTAAATAGAGTTATAATCATTAAAAAACGAAAAAACTAATGAAACGGGCGCTATCCAGCCATGCCATATACCCCAGAAAAAACCTGCCGGGTCGGCTTGGGTGTTTGCCCCGCCTCCGGGTATACAACCGGTTAGCAAAAGCAGGCTTGCGGCCAATAAGCAAATTAGAACTATTCTTTTTTTCATATAAAGCTCCTCCTTGTTCATGCTTAAAATGTCAAGAATAATTTAAAAAACAAATAAAAAAGCGCAAAATAATTTAAAAATCGCAAGATCGCTTTCGGCAAAAATGACAAAACCTAAATACATAGCTCCTTATTTTCGGCGGCGCTTGCTTTTCCCTTTAGCCGGGACAGGGGCAGGTGCGGGTTTAATCCGGCCTGTGTACCCACGAAACAGCATAGCAGCCGCAATAATTATAAACAGCACCGACACAATCTGGCTGGCAGCCAGCCCCGTACCAAAGAAAATAAGTTGGTCTGTCCGCAAGCCCTCTATAAAGAAGCGGGCCGCGCCATAGCCCAACATGTACAAAAATATCATCTCGCCGTCGAAGCGCTTGTAGGGCCTATATACAACCAGGGCCGCTACCAACAGGAAGTTGAACATAGCTTCGTACAAAAATGTTGGATGTACTTGCATGTAACTTACTCCACCAAAGGTATAAGCCCTTTCTAGTAAGTCAGGCGTTGTGTACATGGCTTGGTCTACCCTAATGCGCATCGCGAAAAGATTATCTGTATAATCGCCGAATGCCTCACGATTAAAGAAATTGCCAAAGCGGCCAATGGCTTGGCCCAACGCAAGGGAAGGGCCTGCCGTGTCTGTTATTGTGGTTATAGGGATTTTTTTATAGCGGGAGATAATATACCCGGCCAAGAGCGCGCCTATTATCCCGCCATAGATGGCAAGCCCACCTTCACGGATATCAAAAAATGAGCTAAACGGTCGGCCACGGAAGTGATCCAGGTTGAAAATAATATAATAGACCCTTAGCCCTATAAAGGCCAGGACTATGCCCAGTATTAACAAGTCCATATAGTCGCTGACTTTTTGTCCGGTCTTATGCGCATACCAGAAAGCTATTAGCGCCGCGCAGGTTATGCCCAGCACAATCATCACGGCATACCAGTAAATCTGGACAGGGCCCATATTAATGGCGTAACGTGGTACGTTTTGGAACCAAATATTCAGGTTTGGGAACCATATGTCTGGTGGGGTATAGGGCATGGGTTACCTCTTTTCGGTTGCGATGTTTATGCCAAGCTCCTCGAGCTGCGCATCCGCAACCGGGCCGGGGGCATGAGTCATGGGACATGATGCGTCTTTTACTTTGGGGAAGGCGATGACTTCTCTTAGAGACTCGGCGCCGGTCATAAGCATGATAATACGGTCAAACCCAAGAGCTATGCCGCCATGGGGAGGTACACCATATTTGAGCGCCTCAAGGAAATGACCAAAGTCCCTTTGGGCGGCCTCTGGTGTAAACCCAAGCATGGCAAACATGCGGCTTTGCAAGTCGCCCCTGTGTATACGAATACTTCCGCCGCCAAGCTCAATACCGTTAAGCACCAAATCGTATATTTGGCCGCGTACGGCTCCTGGGTCTGTCTCCAGAAGGGGTTCGTCTTCCTCGGATGGGGCGGTAAACGGATGATGCTCGGCATAGAATCTTTCGTCTTCTTCTGACCACTGGAGCAGTGGAAATTCTGTTACCCATAGGAAGTTATAGTCTTGGTAATTGGCGCTCAAACCCTTCCATTTGGCAGCGGCAAGCCGTACCGCACCCAGTGCGTTAAGCACAATAGAATGCTTGTCTGCACACAACAAAATCAAATCCCCGGGTTTGCCACCAAATTCGGCGGCAATTTCGCTTATTTCTTCTGGGGTGAAGAACTTCGAAATTGTAGATTTTACCGTGCCGTCTTCGGCCAAGATAATCCAGGCTAAGCCCTTGGCCTTATGATGACGAGCGGTTTCTACTAACGCGTCTATCTGTTTGCGAGGCATGGCCCCACAACCCTCGGCGTTGATGCCGCGCACGCTGCCGCCTGCTGCCAGCGCATCTGTAAACACCTGGAATTCGCTATTTGCCACTTTTGCGGAGATATTTTTAAGTTCCATGCCAAAGCGCAGATCAGGCTTATCACTGCCAAAACGCTCCATTGCCTCGTTCCAAGTCATTCTTGGGAATGGTGTTTTTAATTCTACACCCAGCACTTCCTTGAAAATTGTGACCATCATGCCTTCGGCCATGGCATGTACGTCTTCGGCATCTGCAAAAGACATTTCGATATCAATTTGTGTAAACTCCGGCTGACGATCCGCCCTTAAATCCTCGTCGCGGAAGCAGCGGGCTAGCTGAAAGTACTTGTCCATCCCAGAAATCATGAGAAGCTGCTTAAGCTGCTGGGGCGATTGGGGCAAGGCGTAAAACTGCCCTGGGTGTACCCGGGAAGGCACAAGATAGTCCCGCGCACCTTCCGGCGATGAGTTGGTCAAAAACGGGGTTTCTATTTCAAGGAAACCATCCGCAGAAAGATACCGGCGTACGCTTTGGGCTGTTTCGTGACGTATTTGCATAATGCGCTGTACTTCCGGGCGCCTTAGGTCTATATAGCGGTGTTTAAGGCGTAAGTCTAAAGCTACGTCCTCGTCAGCTACCTGGAATGGTGGCACTTCTGACGCAGAAAGTACCCGCAAGGCCTGTACATCAATCTCGATTGCCCCTGTAGGCATATCAGGGTTTACATTTTCCGGTGTGCGGGCTATAACAATGCCGCTTATAGCAACCACATATTCGCCACGTACAGCCTTTGCCAGCTGATACATTTCAGCCGGGACACGTTTTTCATCTACAACTGCCTGCACTATGCCTGTGCGGTCACGTACAACTATGAATATCAGGTTATTAAGATAACGGCGCTTGTTTACCCAGCCCATAACTGTTACGGTCTGACCAAGCTCTGCTTGGGTAAGCACCCCTGCGTAATGGGTGCGCTTCATGCCTTTCATGCTTTCGCTCATGTGTTTCTCCTTTTTGATTGTAATCTATTCCATTTTACTGTATAAAACTCAATAGTCAAAGCATGGTCTTTTCTTTGTACGCTCCCACTGCAAATTAATATGATCTTATGGTAATATGTATCAAAACTTGGCCACCGAAATGAGGGTGAACATGAACGCACTAGACATAACCATACTCGTAATCTTAGCTATTTTCGCGATTGTAGGCTACCGCCGGGGGCTGGTACATACTGTGTACCGCTTTGTGTCTTTTTTTGCTGCATTGTTTCTTGCGATACGTTTGCATCCATTTGTTTCTCAGTTTCTAAGGGACTCATTTGTTTATGAGGGCATACGTGACATCATAGCGGGCTCTGGTGGCTTTGAGGCCGCTTTTAGGGAATACGCGCCGGCGCCAGGTATAGGCACAGCCATCCGCGAAAGAAACGCAATCAATGCCTTGCCTGTACCCCAAGCATTGCGCGACCTACTTAACAATAATAACACCCCATATGTGCGAGATATTTTACGAGTGGGTACTTTGGAGGATTTTGTCGCGGGTTTTTTTGCTAACATCGTGATAAATATTATTTCTATGTTAGCTGTGTTTATAATTGTGATGCTTATTTTAAAGTTTATAGGCTCGGCACTTCGTATTGTGGATAAGCTGCCAGTTGTTTCGTCTGTTAACCGTTTGGGTGGGTTTATGGTCGGGGCTATAATTGGTGCGGGCATTGTATGGCTTTGCTTAGTTGTGATGACGGTGTTTTTCGCAACCGGTGGTAACGAGACAGTTTACGGCTTGGTTCAAGGTTCTACGGTGACCAGTTGGCTGTTAGAAAACGGATGGTTGCTTAATAGGATGACAGCGGTGTAGTGATATGGATAAAAACAGACTTACCGCACTATTTAAAAGAGATGTGCGTCCGGCAAATATAATAATGCCCTTTATTTTGGCAAATATGGGTCTTTTTGCTATGGTTATTATTTTGTGGCTGTACCCGGCTGCAACATCGTGGCTCAACATTAGGGATATTGTGAACAGGCAGCGGCAAGTATATGCTGTTTACCTTGCTCAGGCCGGGCAATATTCTGCTTTGTATACAGTACACACGGCCGAGCATGTTTTGCCTTATGCATATCTTGCCATAACCTTGGATGAGATACAAAGCCTGGCACGGTACTATGGACTTGATACATCAGAGTTTAGATCATCAGAGCCGGTTGTTTACGATGCCGGTGAGATAGGAAATTTTGTAGAGATAAGAGTAATCGCGTCCTTTATAGGGCAATACAGTAAAATTGAAAAATTTACATATGGCTTAGCCGATAGCACGGTTTTTGTGCGCAATTTGCGTATGGATTATCTAGACAACGGGACAGTTGATTTTCGTGTTGAATTTTCTTTGTTTGGAAGGGGAGAATAAGAGTAATATATTTTTGAATGTAAAAATATACTAGAGTTGTCCCATCCTCCCAATACATTAACAAATTAATTCGAAATCGGTCTCGCCTGTCGCCGATTTTGCGTTGATACGTTCGCATTCGCATAATCGCTTCGCGATTCTACTCAATGTATTCGGTTCGGGCGAGAACCGTTTCTCATTTAATTTGCAATAATAACCGGGGATACGAATTTGTGATAATGGGATAATGATTATTATGGCCTGCATTTGTGAAATTAAGCAGGTCATGAATGCATTTTTAAGTCCGACAAGCATCGTAAGGGGGAAACGAGATGCGCGTATTTATGGAACAAACAATAGTAAAACAGGCGCTTTCGGATGTTAGGTGCAATGTCTGCGGGCGCAGTATAAGTAAAGATACCTCCGGCTATTTTGAAGACCATGTAGCAGTTTCAAAAACATGGGGCTATCATTCGCCGTACGACAGTGAAACCCATGTCATAGATGTATGTGTAGGCTGTTATGATGACTGGACGGCCCGATTTGAAATACCACCCAAGGTGTCCTGCTATTGCCATACGGCAGGGGATGCGCTATGTATGTGTTCGTATTAGATGTATTAGAAAAGCCACGATCTCAACGGGAAAGTGGCTTTTTCTGTTTTAGCATATATTGTGAATTACCTAACTCACTGTATTATTGATAATTTATTTAGAGCGGTTCCTAATCACAATTGTCATCTCGCGTACACATCGCGTTATATAAGCGCGGTATCTGCCCTCGGCAGCGGTCTGCCTCATGTTAAGCTTATATATACAGGCAACCGCTATCCCCAAAAGTATAACAGCGCCAAATATCATCAGGCTAATAGTGGTAGGGCTGGTACGTGGGTTGGGCCTTGTATCTAAAGATGCCGATGGGAGTAGCGCCGCATCTGCCATACCTGCCCCCGTACTTTCATCCCATACAGCTATAAGATTAATATCACTGCGTATGACCAGACTATCCGCAAGAATATCCCCGTCTGGCAGCTGCCACCCTCTAAAAGTGAAGCCCTGGCGTATAGGTTCCGTGGGTAAGTCATCCATCGTAGATGCTAAGCGTCCGAAACGTATGCCTGTCTCGTGGCCGCTAAAGGCTCCCGGAAACGGGTTAAATGCCGTAACAAATTGATTCTCGGGTATAGCCGCAGGCCGTGAAGACTGTTGAAGCGGCGTGGGCGACCATACTGCTTCAAGCACCATGTCACTTCGTACTATATAAGGTGCGGTTATAGTGTCGCCGTAAAATTGCCAACCAGCGAAATAGTAGCCTTCTTTGGTTGGTACGGGCAGACTGGTGAGTACACTTCCGTATGTAAATGACTGAATTGGGGGCATGCCTTGGGGTAATTCACCCTCGCCCGGCTCAAGGTTATACACTACCGCAAAACTAGGGGCAGTTGTGGAGTTGATAACCGGCGCATAGCCCGCAAGTACAGTTGTGCTTCTAACCGCCGCAATGGGTGCCTGTAGCTGGATCCCGTCCGAAAACCAGCCTATAAACATATATCCTGCAGGCGGTATAGGGTCGGGGAACTCGTCTACTCTAAAACCAAATACCCCTGTGCGTATGCCACTTACCCCATCTTCAAAGGAACCAGGGCTTGGTGCGAAGCGGATAGTCAACTGCGGCGGCGACACCACGGTATCTCTACCAAAGGTGGGAAAAGACGCAATTATCAACATAGCCACAAATAGCACTATAAGCCATTTTTTATTAGTGGTCCTCATGCGTGGTTCGCCCGATTCGGTTGATTCATATTGCTCATTCCCTTACTACTGAATATGTACAGCAAATTAATTCAGAATCGGACTCGCCAGTCACCAGAAACGCGTTAGAGCATTCGCGTTTCTGGTTAGGGCGAGACCGTTCTTCATTGAATTTGACATACACAGAAGATATATAATCTTCTGTGATGTTGCAGATTTCTACTCGTCGTCTGATGCTGGTTCAGTGGATTCGACTTCCGCCACTACGCTTTGTTGTGTGCTTTCTTCTTGGCTAACTACATCTATGGCCTCGGGTGTATCATCATTTACCGTTTCATCTCTAATATCGTCTTCATCATCTTTAATGGTTTTATCAACCACCGCAGGGTAATGCACTGCTTGAAGGCCGGCGTCCAATGCGTCGATTTTTTCGACCCCTAGCTTTACTGTCATTATATGGCGGCCCTTTGTCAAATTGCCGTCTTTGTCCCAACTGGCTTTGTACAAAGCTATAAACTCGGTAGGCTCGCCTTTATAATAGCATACCGCTACCGCACTCATAGGCTCGCCTCGGGTTTCTAATGGCTTTTGAAGAATCACGTCAATGTCCCCGGATGCAAGCCGGTCAAGCTCCTCATCATCGAAAGCAGAGAAACCGTAGTTCATAAGTTTCTCTTGCACCCACGCGCCTTGCTCTGCCAAATACAGCCCTACAGATGTGTAAGCAACCATAATAGGGAATGCCACTATTACCAACAACTCCCCGGCCCATACTGCCGTCAGTATAAGGCCATACCACTGGTTGCCGTTAAGACTCCATGTGCCGCGGTCGTTGAAATAGCGCAGTCGCTCCATAAAATCGCCGTAAAAAATCATCTCGCGGGTTTCGCCCAGCATAAGCCCTATATCGGAAAGTGCGCTGACTTCGCGGTGACGGTACAACATTTCATTCATAAGGACAAACCACATGTTCCACATTACAAACATGATTACTGCCAGGCCTAGGATAACAACTATAAGTGACGCCGTGTCATTGGTTATCCTCATTAGCCGCTTGATAATCCAGACCGTAGCGGCAAGTAGCAGCCCAAACACAAAGTTTGCTATAATGTTTGCCCAGATATCATGGGCATTTACCTGGAATATAATATAAAAATAGCTTAACGCAACTCCAATAGGAGTAAAGGCCACAAACAGGACAATAAGCCCCGCCAGGTTGCTCTTTCTTTCTGCTTCGTTCATAATTTTACTTCATGCCTCCTATTATATCTTTTGTACGAATATCTATGGGCGCGCGCAGGCGCCATGCTTCGTAGTGATATTACATTATTGCCAGCGGTTTTACAAGCATATCGGCAATGTGAAACGTACTTGTAAAATTCTATTTGCCGTACCCGTTGACAGCTTTGCTTCTCACGCCGTATAATGCCCCGGTGCAAAATCTTATGAATTAAACGCATGTCAGAAAGGAACTTTACGATGCCCAAACTTAAACGCGGTAAATTAGCCCGTATCACCGCCGGCTGGCGTGGCACATGCCCATCATGCAGCCGCTCAGGCGTAAAAATATTGTGGGAAAAGAAGGATGGCGAAAATACGCTCAAAGTCTGTAAAAGATGTAGCGCGGCTTAGTCCTTCCCAAATATTGCAGCATGCGCCGATATAGCTCAATTGGCAGAGCAGCTGATTTGTAATCAGCAGGTTTCCGGTTCGAGTCCGGATATCGGCTCGGAAAGCCCGCAAATCAACGCTTGTTGATTCGCGGGCTTATTTTATATGCTGGTTAGAGCTGGAGCAGAAGCGCTATGCGGTTTATTCATATACAAAGGAGGTATGTCATGCCAAGTCGTAAAATAAAAGTGATATCTGTTTTTGGTACCCGGCCAGAAGCCACAAAAATGGTACCTTTGGTGCTTGCTTTGCGAGACGAGCCCGGCATTGATTCATATGTTTGTGTAACCGCGCAGCATCGCGAGCTTTTAGATCAAATGTTAACCCCCTTTGGAATAAAACCAGACTATGATTTAAATATCATGACAGAAGGTCAGAGCCTTACTTATGTAACAAACCGGGTGCTCACAGGCTTAGCACCGATACTTGCAGAAATAAAGCCGGACTTATTATTGGTACATGGTGATACGATTACTACCGTTGCGGCAAGTATGGCGGCATTTTTTGCTAAAATAGCTATTGGTCACATAGAAGCCGGACTAAGGACGTACGATAAGTACAGGCCCTACCCAGAGGAAGTTAACCGCAAGATGGTGACAGCAATAGCAGATTTGTTTTTCGCCCCGACCCAGCAATCCCGTGAAAACCTACTCAAAGAAAATGTGCTAGGTAGCGCAATACATGTAACCGGCAATACCGCTGTAGACTTTCTTAAATACGTAGTTTCCGATAATTACCGTTATCAATGCGAGCCTCTTAACCACCTGGATACAAGCAAGCGCATTATACTTATGACCTCCCACCGCAGCGAGAATTACGGCAAACCCCTGGAAAATATCTGCAGGGCTGTACGCAAAGTAGTGGATGATTTTCCTGATACATTACTGGTGTGGCCTGTACACCCCAGTAAGCCTGTAACAGAGACTGCCAATAGACTTTTATCAGGGCATGACCGCATACTTCTTACCCCGGCAGTCGGCCCATTTGATATGATTAACATGATGAAACGTTCGTACTTACTTTTGACCGATTCTGGCGGCCTGCAAGAGGAGGCCCCTGCTTTCGATTTGCCTGTATTGGTGCTGCGTGAAGTGACAGAGCGCCCTGAAGGGCTGACCGCAGGCACATTGGCTCTTGCCGGTGTAAACGAAGCCTCGATATACAGCCATGCCGCCAAGCTTTTGACAGACGAGGCACTGTATCAAAAAATGGCCAAAGCCCCAAATCCCTTTGGTGACGGACATGCCTGCGGGCGGATTATCAAGGCTATTAAGGAGCAAATACCGTGTTAGTACTAAAATGGTTTTTTGGTGATAAGGGCTTAGAAGACGCCTACGCAATACGCCGCGAGGTATTTGTTAACGAGCAAAACGTAAGCGAAGCCGATGAATACGATGGCACCGACGGCGCATGTGTCCACCTAGTGGCATACGAAAACAACGAGCCGATAGCTACAGGCCGCATTATGATTACTGGTGAAGACTATGTTATAGGCAGGGTAGCCGTGTTACAGGCATATCGCGGGCAGCAGCTTGGCGCCGGTATAATGCAGGCGCTGATAGAAGCCTCTTGTGCGATGGGAGGCGAAAGGCAAATACTGCACGCCCAAACTCACGCGAGAGGCTTCTACGAAAAGCTGGGCTTCACCGCCAATGGCGAAAGATTTGAAGAAGCCGGCATCCCCCACATAGCAATGGAGCATTATGGGCCCGTAAAAAATTGCGCGCAACACAACCGCGCAAACAGCGCAGCCCCGCAGCGAAGCGAGGAAGCATAGGTGGCTACGCTAGCCGAAGTGCGGGGATTTAGCCGCGCAAACAGCGCAGCCCCGCAGCGAAGCGAGGAAGCATAGGTGGCTACGCCAGCCAAAGTTCGGGGGTTTAGCCGCGCAAACAGCACAGCCCCGCAGCGAAGCGAGGAAGCATAGGCTGGCTACGCCAGCCGAAGTGGCGGGGATTTAGCCGCGCAAACAGCGCGGCCCCGCAGCGAAGCGAGGAAGCGTAGCGGGGGTTTTACCCCCGCGAAGCGGCGGGGGTATGGGGGCAGCGCCCCCATTTAAAAGGAGACAACTAATGAGATTGGACAAGTATCTAAAGGTAAGCCGGATAATAAAGCGCCGCACAGTAGCCAACGAAGCCTGCGATGCGGGCCGCGTAACCGTAAACGGGCGGCAAGCCAAGGCCTCTTTTGAAGTACAAGTCGGTGATATTATCGAGATTAAATTTGGCGACAAGATAACTAAGCTCGAAGTGCTTGCGGTAAAAGAAACCGTACGCAAAGAGGAAGCGACTCAAATGTACCAGGCTGTGGAATAGCGGCAATAAATATTTTATATTTGACATTAAGTGCGAATTTATAACATATAAATCTAAAATCAACTACAAGCCGTCAAATGTGATACAATATAGAAGTTGGTATTTGCAGTCCTGCATTTAACCAAAATTCATTCCCAAAAAGGAGAAGACCATGAAAATCATCAAGCTTAAAAAAGTAACAGGGCTTGTTATTGCATTGCTGATGGCAATAACGTTTATGGCCCAGCCTCTAGTCGTGTTAGCCGATACATACGGCGAGCCCGAAAATGGTTACTCACAGCCAGAAGCCGCCGATTATTTGGCTGACGATGAGAGCGAGTATCCCCAAGAGGAAGTAGATCCTGTTATTGCTGTCAGAATTGAGTTTTTCGAAGCGCTGTACCGCGCAATCCCTGAGGTAACGCGCTTTGCGTACCTAACTGAGGAAGCAAGAGAAATCGCATTATATGACTTTGACTATTTTGCGGAAACGATGCTTGCAACCGCACCAACTAGGCATATGTTTGGCAGGCTCTTTGGTGTCACTTTGGAAAATTATCTAGATGGGTTGCGCCAATTGATATATGAAATGGTACCCGTGCCGTCTCTTACAGCTTTGAGTATGGGCGGGGATAGATGGGTAGAAGAACCTACAGACGACCTTATGATAGCAGCGGACTATATGTTTACATTGCTGCTTCTTTTTGTGTTTGAAACTGGCGGATTTGGGCATTTCATTGTACAAGAGTTGCCAATTGTCGAGCAAATGTTTTTCGTATCTTCATTTATTTTGCAAAGCGACGAGTCTGTCATGGAAGCTACATTACTGGAATATGAGGCAATGGGTCTGGATCCAGAAAGATCACTTGACGCAATGCTTAGGTTCCATCAAGTACATTATGCTACTTATAACTTACCTTCTGTAATATGGTTCTATGGCCTGGACTCCAGCGAGTTTGATTTTAGTGCTGGCTTAGCAGATGTTGGCTTTATGGACGTAGAAAATGTTACTACAGCCATTATCGAACCTGGTCAAATAGCCTATTTCAATGTTGCTAGCTTCATGAACAATATGATTATGGACGCCGAAGTACTGTTTAACTTCTATTATGAGATACAGGACTATGAGCATCTTATTATTGACATTAGGGGGAACGGGGGCGGATTTGCAGGCTACTTCCCGGCACTCATCTTAAGTATGCTTATAGGCGAAAACATGTCTTTCATGTATCCAGAGTTTTTTGTCGCAAACGAAAAGACCGCGCCGCTTTTCGAAAACCCGATGTCTCTAGCAATGGCTGACTTATACGGGATTTTCCCAGCGGCAGAGTATGTGCGTAGCCAAAATATGACCCAGTTTAACCAAAACGATTTGGCACTGCTGGATTATGTAGCTGTGTGGAGTGTTGAGTATATACCTTCGGATTATGCAATACCCTTTGGCGGTCAGATATGGCTGTTGGTTGACGAGGATTCTGCATCTGCTTCGGTAATGGCTGCAATGATATCTGCTAATACTGGTTTTGCCACGGTTGTGGGCACGCCCACATCAAGGGTTACCGGCGTTGTATATACCCATGTGGCACTGCCAAATACAGGTGTACTGTTTAGGATAGACCTGGGCTACACTACCGACCAATACGGCCGCTCTATTGAAGAATTTGGTGTAATCCCGCAAGTTGCTAACTTTGCCGGTATGGATGCCTTAGAAACGGTACTTGCGATTATAAACGAGGCGGACCCGCAAGCCCAGGATATTGATGTTTACGAAGAAGACAACCCAGTCAGAAATATAAATGGCACATACTTTGTACGCCTTCGCTATGTGGCGGCTTCACTTGGCGCCGATGTAGAATGGGACGGCCCTAACCAATCTGTTATTGTTACCATGGCCGACGGAAGCAGTTTTGTGGTTGTTGTGTCCACATATGGCGTAATTAACTACAATGGCAGAGTGTATGTACCTGTAGATAATGTTGCATATGTTTTCGCAGACTTGGTAGCGTAACAGAGCTACCTATATCTTAAGCAAAATGGCTTAATAATAAAGGCGCCCCTCATCTAATGTTTAGGTAAGGGGCGCCTTTATTATTAAGCTATGTCGCCTGCGGCGGCACAAATCGGTTGGTATGAAATCAGCTATGCGGATATTTTACACTTACACTTCGGCATAATCGCCCATTTCGGTGCCCAGTTTGCCAAGCGCCTTCTTTTCTATGCGTGATACATAACTGCGTGAGATATCCAGCATGGAAGCAATCTCCCGCTGAGTCATTTCGTCTGCTTCTGACAGGCCGTATCTTAGCTCTATTACTGTTTTCTCCCGGCCGTGCAACACCCGCCTAATTACTTCATACAGGCGTGCCATCTGCATCTTTAGATTTACCTGCTCGTCTATCGAATCCGAATCATCGGCAATTTTATCCTCTATGCGTACTTCGTTGCCTTCGCGGTCTACGCCTACTATATCTTGCAGATAGACATCACTGCTGTATTTTTTTGCGGCTCTTATGTGCATTAAGATTTCATTATCTATACATCTCGCGGCATAAGTAGCCAGCCGCGTGCCCTTATCGGGCTTGTACGATGCAATTGCTTTTATAAGCCCAATTGTACCTACAGAGATAAGATCCTCACTATCTTTGCTATGGTTGCTGTATTTCTTGGCCACATGAGCCACCAGGCGCAGGTTGCGCTCTATTAGTATGTTTTTGGCCTCGTCGTGGCCTTGGGCGTATTCTCGTAAAAACCTTTGTTCATCTTCTGCCGAAAGCGGCATTGGGAAGGAGTTGCCGCCGGACAGGTATTCCAACAAAAAAAAGCTCTGTAACATGTGTAAGAGCCCGAAAAACACAAAAACACCTCCCTTGCGGTCTATCATATGCAGGGGAGGTGCTTTGCGTGCGTGTCTAGGAAAAAGATGGCTTGAGCAAGTTATTTACATATAAAGTCTTACAACACCCTAACCGCCGCCGCGCGTAAGCGAGACTCGTCCTCCAGAGCCACAATGGCGCTGACGTGGATACCGTCTTCTTGATATTGGCAATCTAGTACCTGTCCGTTTTCGTAAATACGGGATACTAGCGCACCCGAGTCAAGGGGCAGTACAACCGAAACTTCTGCGCGCATTTCGGCAAATTTCTGTGTGATGGCGTTTTTCAAATTTTCCATACCCATCCCGGTTTTGGCGGAAACAGCTACGCTTTCCTTTCCGGGAGTGAGTGTTTGCTCTGTCGTAATATCGCATTTATTGTACACCGCTAAGATTGGCTTGTTGTTGGTGCCAAGTTGGCCTAGCACATCGTAAACGACTTCCATCTGCTGCACTTGCTCATCAGAAGACGAGTCTACGACATGTAGAAGCAGATCAGCGTAGATTGTTTCTTCCAGTGTGGCGCGGAAGGCATTGACCAAGTCATGAGGCAGTTTTTTGATAAAGCCTACGGTATCTATCAAAAGAAACTCCCCACTGCCATAGTTAACCCGGCGGGATATAGGGTCTAGTGTGGCAAACAACTTATCCTCTGCCAAGACATCGCTGCCAGAAAGATGGTTCATAAGTGTGGACTTGCCCGCGTTGGTATATCCTACAAGGGCTACAACCGGGATTTTGGAGCGCTCCCGCTTAAAGCGCTGGACATTGCGCCGGGCCTTTATTTTGTCTATTTCCTTTTCCAGTTCTGTCACGCGGTTGCGTAGTAGGCGGCGATCTACTTCCAGCTGGGTTTCGCCTTCGCCGCGGCGCGCGCCACTGCCGCCGCGCCCGCCGCCACCCATGCGCCCCATATGTGTCCAGTAACCGGTCATGCGGGGTAAAAGATACTTTGTCTGGGCCAGCTCCACTTGCAGCCGCCCTTCATGGGTTGATGCGCGGCTCGAGAAAATATCTAGGATTAGGGCCGTGCGGTCTATGATTTCGATTTTTTTACCCAGCACTTTTTGGATATTACGGATTTGTGCCGGAGTGAGCTCGTCGTCGAAGATGATTGCATCTGCTTGCAGTTTTTGTATCTCCAACACCAGTTCTTGAAGTTTGCCGTGGCCGATATAATAGCTTTTGTCGGGTTTGTCGCGGGGTTGAAGCATGGCCCCGACTGTTATAAACCCTGCTGTGTTGGCCAATTGCAATAGCTCGTTTAAGGCTTGCGGGTCGTCTTGCTTGCCGTCTATGCCAACCAAGATAGTGCGTGCTATCTCCGCCTCGGCCTTCTTGGACCCAGCCGGGCGGATGTGGATATCGGCTTCGTTTATCGCTTCCCAAATAATATCGTCGGGTATAGATTTTACGCTAAACGGGCCGTATAAATTTACTAAAAGGGCTTCGTCTAAGGATTGAGAATCTAAAATGCCAACCTGCATAGAGACAGGCCTGCCTTCTGATACGCCAATGGCGGCCATAGCGTCTAGGCGAAGGCTTTTTAGGGATTGTACATCTACAGAAGAAAGCCGTGAATTGCCCCCGGGATGTGTATGGATACAACGTATCCCGCTAAGCCTGCTCTCGGAACGGCGCTTACGCAAAGCCGGGAGTGATACCCGGTCTTGTTCGCCTACGACTACGGTTAAAATCCGCCCGGCGCGGTCTATATATACCATGGCTTCCCTGCCTGTGGCCTCGGTGAAAAATGCCAGGGACTCCAGCATCTCGGCTGTACAAAATTGTTTGCGGTCTACTTCTATATCGTAAATGCTCTCCAACCGTTCAACGTATGAGCGACGGATACCGTCTGTGTTTCCGTGGATTTTACTCATATGCGCCTCTCTTTGTTTACATAATGTATTGATGATTTTGACAAAAGCGGTTGGCAAAGTACTACAACACCGCGTTCTTAGCGGCCCTAGCGCGATCTGTCGCATTTAGTAACTTTTTACGCAGCCGCAAATTTTGGGGCGTTACCTCTACCAATTCATCGTCGGTGATAAACTCTAAGCACTGCTCTAGGCTAAATATCTGCGGAGGTACCAGGCGCAGGGCTTCGTCATTGCCAGCCGCGCGGAAGTTTACGGCCTTTTTTTGCTTACATATATTGACTTCCATATCGCCGCTGCGGGCATTACGGCCTATTACCATACCTGTATACACCTTCTCGCCTGGGCTGATAAACAGCGCACCACGCTCTTGTGCATTGTACATGCCGTAAGCTACCGCTATCCCGTTTTCGAAGGAGATTAGCGAGCCTTGGGGCCTAACGGGGATTTCGCCTTTGTAGGGCGCGTAGCCGTCGAAGAGGGTGTTCATTATACCATTGCCCTTAGTGTCTGTAAGAAATTCTGACCTATAGCCTATAAGGCCCCGGGAAGGGATGCTAAACATAATGCGCGTATACCCTGTGTGCCCTGTGGCCATATGGCGCATTTCGCCTTTGCGGGAACTAAGCTTTTGAATTACCACACCCGCAAACTCCTCTGGGACGTCTAGTGATACAAGCTCCATTGGCTCGTGGCGTCCGCCGTTTACCTCTTTGTACAGCACAGATGGTTTGGACACCTGAAATTCGTATCCTTCGCGGCGCATGGTCTCGATGAGGATAGAAAGATGCAACTCGCCCCGGCCGGATACCTTAAACTTCTCTGTAGTTTCGGTTTCTTCTACCCGCAGGCTTACATCTGTGTTAAGCTCTTTTAACAGCCTTTCGCGTATTTGTCGTGATGTGAGAAATTTCCCGTCTTGCCCGGCGAATGGGCTGTCGTTTACCAAGAAAAACATGGCTATAGTAGGCTCAGAAATTTTGCTAAAAGGTAGCGCTATGGGGTTATCCGGCCCACACAGAGTGTCCCCGATTTTAATATCCGGGATACCGGAGATAGACACTATGCTTCCCACCCCGGCTACGTCCACTTCCTTCCTGTCCAGCCCTTCGAATTCGTACAGCTTGGAAACGCGTACGCTTTTACGCATATCGGGGTCGTGGCTGTTAACAATCACGACTTCGTCGCCTACCCTTACCGTGCCGTTTTCTACTTTGCCTACCCCGATACGGCCCACATAGCTATTGTAATCGATGTTAGAAATTAGGACTTGGGTATTGGCAGCCGGGTCGCCCTTTGGAGCGGGGATGTGACTAATAATTATCTCGAAAAGCGGGGCCATCTTTTGCCCTGTATCTTCGGGTGTAAGGCTTGCCCAGCCTTTTTTGGCTGACGCGTAAATAAAAGGAGAATCCAGTTGAGACTCCGACGCGTCCAGTTCCAAGAAAAGTTCCAGCACTTCGTCCACCACTTCTGTGGGTCTTGCGTCGGGGCGGTCAGTTTTGTTTACGCAGCATACCACGGGCAAGTTAAGATCCAGGGCATTTTTGAGAACGAACTTCGTCTGGGGCATGGGGCCTTCGAAGGCATCTACTACCAGTACTACGCCGTCTACCATTTTTAGCACCCGTTCGACCTCACCGCCAAAATCGGCGTGGCCTGGGGTGTCTATGATGTTAATTTTTGTACCGTTGTATGTCACCGAAGTATTTTTAGCCAAAATTGTGATGCCTCTTTCGCGCTCCAGGTCGCCGGAGTCCATGACCCTTTCTGAGATGGACTGGTTTTGCCTAAATGCGCCGCTTTGCCATAGAAATTGGTCTACCAGTGTTGTTTTGCCATGGTCTACGTGCGCTATGATGGCTATGTTACGGATGTTGGATGTTTCTGTCATGTGTCTCTCCTGTCTGCTCACTCTGTCTTCTACAAAGCTATAACAAATAATCAAACCCATACAGTATTATACCAGAATGCTTAACAAGCTGTTTTTTACGATGCGGTGATGATAAAATGCTTCAAAAGAATTGATATGCTTTTGCTATTATACGAATGGAGGAATGAGAATGAAGCTGGCAAAAAACATAGCGCTGCTACCCATAACCCGTGAAGGGATGGGTAGCCTTAACCTGGTATTGGCTTGGGATGATAATAATCTGGTTCTCGTAGACGCGGGTCTCCCGGGACAGTGCGACGCGATAGCACAAGCTATTGCCGATGAAGGCTTCCGCGCCGAGGATTTGACCCATATCATTATTACTCACCAGGATTGGGATCATGTAGGCAGTGTTTTAGACCTAACTAAGCTGGCCCCTGCCGCACAGGTTGTAGCCCATGTAGACGAAGCCCCATATATAGACGGGCGCAAGCTACCCATCAAGCTGGCGGCCAGGCTAAAGCAATACGACACAATGCCGGAAGAGCATCGCGCTGGTGTTGACAATTGGAAGAAATCTTATGAAAACGCCCCTATCTTAGTTGCTCAACAAGTACAAGATGGGCAAGTACTTCCCATATGCGGCGATATTGAAATTGTACATGTACCTGGGCATACACCGGGGCACATAGCCGTTTATTTTAAGGAGAGCCGTATTATTGTTTGCGGTGATGCCGTTAATATCAAGGATGGTTGCATGGTTGGGTCTAATCCAATCCACACCCATGATATGGAAATGGCCGATAAGTCTTTGGAGAAGATCAAGGGGTATGATTTGAGCGGGGTTGTTGCTTATCATACGGGGTTTTTGGCTGTGGAGTAATTAATACCGATTCCAAATTAAAACCTGTCTGACAGAGCGGCGGCTTGAAACGCGGAGTAAGCGTTTCAAGCGGTTTTGCCGCGATAGGCAGATAGGATTTTAATTGGAATCGGTATAAAAATGGGTCAAGTATTTGACAACAGTGAAAGAGCGCATCCTTTCGGCCAAAAGGACGCGCTCTTTTTATGCAAGTGGGCTTCTGTTTCGTGGATAATTTTACAATACTATAGAGACAATTTGTTTTACCTGCCCGATGTGTTTTTAAACAGTGCTTTTTTTTGCTTGAGCTCTTTTGATACAACCAGGTAGCCCATAACCCCTAACCCAGCCAACACAGCAACCGACCCGGTGGCTATCATAGGCATCATGCCCATGCTGCCAAGCCCGCCGGTAAGCGGCAACTCAAAGTCCCACCGGTTGCCTACGGCAAATATCCAGCCATCCTCGCCGGTAAGGGGCACAAGCTCGGGTGTTGAAGTGCTGCCCTGGGTGCTTATGGCCATTGTTACGGTATTGGTAGCAACGTCTACAACATCCATCCTAACTCGCCATTGGCCAAATGGTGCCGTAAAACCAACCGGGGGAACAAGCTCTACTAATTGATAATAACTAAAGCTTTGATCCTCCCTAAAGCCCATCCTAAACATCATCGGATAATCAGGGTCGTCTATACTGGTGCGCACAAGGGTACGCACCCACCCGGCCGCGGGTACTAAAGTGTTTGCCGGGGTGCCTGTGCCGGTGTAACGATATAGCGCAAACACCGCGCCGGGAAGCAATATGTCCTCTATCTGGCTGGTTAGAGTTGGAGTCATGTCAAATAGGTCATAGTTTGTCTTATGAAGATACAGGTTTGCGCTTGGAGGGGCATTACCTACATGCCAGCGCATTCTGGCTGCCTGGCTGCCTGGCTCGTCTATTGTGCCACCGGTTACCCTGTCTAGCCATACAAAAGTGAAGTCGCTGTTGGCCGGGCTTGGCTGAGGCGGCGGGGTTATCATAAACAACAAGGGGCTGGGGACACCCAGGGAGTCGTCAATGGTTGTTACGTCCATATCAAAATACCAATGCCCCGGCGGTAGTACAAAATTGCCCGTAGGCGGCGTTACCTCCCTAAGACGGAACTCGCCTGGAGTAAATACAAACAATGCAACACGCCCGTTGGCTTCGCTTGTAGCCGTAACCGGCACGCCCGCAGACGTTGTGTATTGCCGCCAATCGTAAACCCCGTCACCTGCGTAATACTCCCATATGTCTAGTGTAAACACAGCGCCCGGCAGGTTGTTAATTGCGCGGGGCGTTTCATAAATAGCCATATCGGTCTTGTAGAAGTATATCGGGCGTACATAGTTGATATCAAAATTGTTAAACGGGTGCATTAGGACGCTTAGGTGTACATGCTCTGAGCCTGGCACATCATAAAGCTCCCACTGTATATCGGTTAGCGTATACGCGTTATAAGGCGAATGGAAAACAGACGCCGCGGTATTGCCCCTAAACCGTACCGTGTCCGAGGTTACGATATTTGTAAACGCGTGGAAAATCTCGTTCGGGTCCGGTGGGGTGGGGAAGAGTATGTCGTGTGGCACAGGCTCGCCGGTTAGCATATAGCCGTAGTCTACAAGCTCTGTAAATATGGCCCCGCCCATGCGCTGGGCAGTGTTATGCGCGAAGAGTGTGTCTGTCGCGGACATGTGGGCCCTGTACATCAGGTATACGCCGCCGCCGTATATTGCGGAATTTCTGGTTATTTCACCGCCGTATACATGGAAACGGGCCGTATAATGAATTCCAGGGTTAAATACATATACTCCGCCGCCGAAAACAGCGGATTTGTTGTAATCGATAGCCCCATCTAGCATATAAAACGCGCCATCACGGTATACATATACCCCGCCGCCACTGGTGTATGACCAATTGTCATATATGAGGCCATCGTGCATAACAAGATGAGCCGGCCCTAAATCTGGATGCCATGTTCCCGTGTTTCCGTACGGTGTAGCATTACCAGATAAAAATATTCCACCGCCCCTGTTAGCGCTGTTATGAGTTATCTCCCAATAACCAAACATATCAAGAGTACCATAGGCGGTAAAAATTCCTCCGCCGTCTTCAAGTGCTGTGTTGTCAGATATAATTACAGGCTGAGTACGATCGTCGGTTTCCCACAGGCCTACTTCCCAATAAATGCCACCACCATGGTTGTCAGCTGTGTTGCTACTAATATTAATATATGGGGCATTGGGTACGACCGGGTCTGCCATTATAAATTCGCCGGATTCGGTAATAAATATGCCACCACCATCTTCGTCAAATCGTAAGCCAATGCCAGGGCCAAGTAATAAGGCGCCAGACCCGTCGGGGACATCAATGTCATTTGGGTCTAAGTGTGTTACTGTAGCGTGATTGTTGGTGATATAGCCACCGCGCATTGTAAATGTAGCTGGGGGGAATGCGGGGTCATTGCTATTCCGGCGGTGAGACATAAAGACGCCCCCGCCGACACGGGATACGTTATTATCTATTATACCTCTATGCATAATAAAGTCGCCACTACAGCATATCATGACACCTCCGCCGGCACCATGACGATTGTTTCCGTTGGACACAACATGAGAACCAGTACCTATCCCGGCAGTGTTGTTAACGATTAGGCCATCATACATGGTGAAAGTACCACCCATAGCCCACACACCTCCGCCATGCGCAGCAACATTATCGCTAATAGTACCGCCTTTCATAGTAAATACAGCGAAGGCTTCTGTGCTGGTGAACGCAACCCCGCCGCCTCCAGCTCCCCAGCCATCTGTGCCTGTGATAGCGGCATTACCGGAAATAGTGCCACCCGTCATGATAAATTCGCCATGGTTGGCAATCCCAACACCGCCACCGATACGGCCATGGCTATTGGTAATTACAGCACCGGCTTCAAGTACAAACAGCCCATTTGACGCGACTGCAATCCCGCCTCGGCGGTCAGCCATTGTTACAAGGCTCGCGTTACCATCAAGGGTGAGAGTTCCCGAACCAATGCCGCGTAAGGTTAATTGTCCGCCCCCGCTTACTTGAAAATGCCTTCCATTTTCGTGAGCCGTGCCGACAGCTAGGTTTGTTAGCGTGGTTAGCCATGGTGTTGTATTTGGTGTATTAGGGGAACCGGGTACAGGCATGAGAATCAAAATATCGGCCTCGTCAGCCGCCGCAATCGTGACTGTGCGATTCACATCTATCCGATGATTGGTAGTGCCACCCTGGAGATGAGCTGTAGTAATAGTACGTCCCACGTATAAAGGATTAGGGTGTGGGTCGGTAATGACAAAGTTGTATGTCGTACCCAACCCATCCAAGCCGGGTGTAATGCCAGGAGCATTTGCTTGATGTATTACGATATTTTCCACTGTTGTTGTGGTAACCAACCTGTGCAACCTAAACCAGTCCGCCGCAGGGAAAAAGAAATTGATATCCAAATTATTAAGAGGATGAGTAAACCCGCCGGAACTCTGAGCGGTAGTCTCAATATAAGTGTATGTTGTCACATTGGGCGGGTGAGGTGAACCGCCATAACCCGCTGTGTTATCTGTAAAAATTGCTGGTGCATAAACCCTTAATTGCGGGAAGTGTACTCCTGTTGGCAAGTGTGGTAATGGGTTAGCGTATGTGAATATTGAAGCAAATATACCGCCGCCGTTGCTTGCGGCATGGTTGTTTTGAATAGTCCCGCTGTTTAAAGTAAAGAGACTATCTGCGCCCGCCGCGATGTGCACCCCGCCACCAGTGGTAGCGGCGATGTTACCGCTTATGCTGCCGCCTGTCATGGTCAGGTGGGTGTTATTTGCAGAGAGTGCTACCCCACCGCCGTTACCGGTCGAGATATTAGTGATAACGCTACCGCCTGTTATAGCAAACTGTGCGCCTCCGGCAGTAAGGGCTACCCCGCCGCCAGTTGCGGCTCGGCAGTTGTATATAACACCGCCTGCAACCAAATTGAGCCGGCCTGTGCCTACGTTTACTGTCACCCCGCCGCGATTACCAAGACGGGTATCCGCATTGCCGTCTAGGGTTAGGTTACCCCAAGAGGTGCCTCCACCTAGGGTGAGATTGCCATTTCCGCCAACATGGAAGTGTCGTCCGATGTTTGCCGCGCCAGTATTTATGGAGTTTGCCGTCATAGCAAACACAATATTAGTACCAGGGGCAGCTTTAATTGTGACTGGACGCAATACATTAATCCTATGTGGCTCTGCTGCAGCCGCTCCTACCTGGATGGGGACAGTGGTAATCGTGCTCCCGTTACCTGGGTCAGTTACAACAAAATTGTAGGTTATACCATCCACAGCCATACCGGGGGTAACACCAGGGGCACCCGTAGCGTGTATGACGATATATTGCGGGTTGGGGGCTGTGTTGCTTACAAGGACGTTAAGCCGGTTCCAGTCTCCGGGAAGGAAGTTGATATCATAGTTATTGAGCGGGTGTGTAAACACGCCGGAGCTGGGTACATTCGCGATTTGTGTATAAACCGCTGCGTTAGTAGGCGGCGGAAAATTACCGTTACCCGCTGTGTTGCCGCTAAACGCAGCCGGCACAGAAATATTTAGCTGCGGGAAATGTGCTCCTGTAGGTAGTGGCGAACCATAAGTGAAGGTTGAAGTAAATATGCCGCCGCCATCGGCGCCCGCGTGGTTATTTTGTATATTGCCGCCGCTAAACTCAAAGCTAATGGCCACGCCAACTATCATGTGCACCCCACCGCCATTTGCGTGAGAGGTGTTGCCAGAAATATTGCCGCCAGACATGGTAAATTGTGCTCCGTTTAAGGTAAGGGCTACCCCACCACCGCCTGCTGTTGCTGTAGCGCCGTTTGAGTAGTTGTTCGAGATACTGCCGCCGGTCATATTAAGTGTTGCGTTATTGCCGGCCAGTTGCACACCTCCGCCGCTTGCCGCGCGGCTGTTGGTTATGGCGGCCCTTGTTTGTAGCACAAGCCCCGCGCTAGCATTTACCAATACGCCGCCGCGGATTGAGGTATTTAGATCCGCGTTGCCATCCAAGGTTAGATTGCCCGCGCCCGCGCCACCCCCAAGAGTAAGCTCACCGCCTGTGTTTATAACAAAGTGCCTGCTTAGAGCAGCCTGATTGGTTAGCCATGGTGCCACATCCGGCGTGTTGGGCGCACCGGGAAGAGGCATGCGTATAACAATGTTCATGTCGGTAGCCGCCTGAATCGCGACAGCACGGGATACTGTGATATTGTGCGGTGATGTTCCGCCTTCAAGGTGAGTCGTGGTTATTGTGTGTCCGTCACCCGGGTCTGAGATAATAAAATTGTAAGTTGTACCTGATGCACCAGGCGTTGCGCCGGAGCTTGTAGGGTGAATGATAATAGTCTCAATATTCGTAGCGTTAATAATGCTATGCAGCCTAAACCAGTCCGCATCTTGGGAGACAAAGTTGATATCCAAGTTGTTAAGAGGATGGTCATACCCGCCAGAAATATCTGCAGTGGCTTGGATAGCAGTTGCTGCTGTGGAGTTGCTTGGTGGGTTAAAACTGCCGGCGTTGGCAGTGTTGCCGGTAAAGACTGCCGCGGCTTCGACTGTAAGTTGAGGATATGCACCGATAGGCAAAGGATTGGTGTATGTGAATGCCATAGTAAAGATGCCTCCGCCACTGGCGTTGGCATGGTTATTTTGAATAGTGCCACCGCTGAAAGTGAAATGGCTGTCTGCACCTGCCGCTATGTGTACCCCACCGCCTCCATTGCCAACGGCTGTGCCGTTTGCGTTGTTGCTGGAAATATCGCCGCCAGACATAGTAAAGATGCTGTTATTTACAGTAAGCGCCACGCCGCCGCCGCTGGTAGTAGCGATATTATTCGTTATACTGCCGCCTGTCATGTTAAATGTGGCGTTAGCACCGGAAAGCTGAACCCCGCCACCTGTCGCCAGACGGTTATTGTATATTACGCCTCCCGTTTGCAGCACTAGACCTGCATTGCCCATTACAGTAACGCCGCCGCGGTTTTGGGCAATCAGATGTGCGTTGCCGTCAAGAGTGAGCGTACCTGTGCCGCCCCCAAGGGTAAGCACACCACCGGCGTTAATAGTAAAATGCCGTGGTAACGTTGTTTGCGTGGTAAGCCATGGCGCAGTGTCCGGTGTATTGGGTGCGCCAGCTACTGGCATACGCAACACAATATTTGCACCCGGGGCTGCCTGAATTGTTACAGGGCGGGCCACAATGATGTTATGAGTGTTAAGAGCGGCTAAGAGGGCAACCGTTGTTATTGTCCGTCCTTCGTTGTAAGGGCAAGGGTCAGAGATAATTAAGTTATATACCGCACCATTAATACCGGGGGGGACACCTGTCGTACCCGTTGGGTGTATGACAATGGTATCTACGGTTGTGCCGTAAATAATGCTGTTTAACAAAGCCCAGTCCGCATTTATGCTTGCGGGGAAATTGATATCTAAGTTGTTAAGTGGATGTGAAAGATTACCGGTTATTTGAGTAGTAACAGCTATACCCGCATCCGTCCCATTGAGGGGCGGGGTAGTACTTCCGTGACCTGCAGTATTGCCGGTGAATGCTGCCGCTGCATAAACAGTCAGCTGAGGGAATGCGGTAGTTGGCAAGTAACGCCCGGAAGAGAATGCAGTTGTAAATACACCGCCGCCGCTTGTTACGGCGCGGTTATTAGAAATCAGACCGCCTTCGAAAGTGAAATGGCTGAGCGCGCCCGTAGCTATAAACACACCGCCGCCTCCGTTGGTGGCAGCAGTACCATTGGCAAAGTTGCCGGTGATAGTACCTGCTTCCATGTAGAATGTTGCGCCGTTTGTGACAAGCGCCACACCTCCGCCACTGATGTTTGCAGTATTGCCCTGACCGGCAACAGTGCCGCCAAGGGTGCCATTTTCCATAATAAATCTGGCACCGGCGGCGGCCAGTAATACCCCACCGCCGTTGGCGGCAGTGTTGCCGGAGATATTGCCGCCCTCCATAGTAAAGTAGCTGGGTATAGCAGCCGTGCCGGAAGCAACAGCCACCCCGCCACCGCCGTTTGTGGTACCGGTACCATTGGCTACATTGCCAATGATACTGCCGTCTTCCATGTACATGCGAGCGCCGTTGCTGGTGAGTGCAACGCCCCCACCGTTGGTAGTGGTGGCGGTATTGGCTGTGCCCGGTACTGTGCCACCAATGGTGCCGTTTTCCATGATAAACCTGGCGCCTGCTGCGGCAAGTACAACTCCGCCGCCGCTGGGGGCTGTGTTTCCGGATATAGTACCGCCTGACATAGTAAACTGGCTGAGTACGGTAGCTGTACCTGCTGTAATGGCAACCCCGCCGCCGCTTGTGGTGGCTGTGTTGCTGGCAATACTACCGCCTGTCATATTAAAACTTGCGCCGTTTGCGCTTAGCTGTACCGCACCGCTTGCGGCACGACCGCTTGTAATGGTGGCTCCCTGTGCCAGGGTAAGTACACCTGTAGCATTGTTGACATTTATGCCGCCTCGGGTTCCGGTAGCGGCTAATCCGATATTGCCATCCAGGATTAGATTGCCAGAGCCGGCACCACCACCCAAGGTGAGATTACCGCCTGCGCCAACCAGGAAATGCCGGCCAAGGTTTACCGTTCCGTTTGGTGCCGTAAGTGCTGTCATATCCAGCACAATGTTGGAACCTGGGCGTGCCTCAACGATAATGGTGTTATTGGTTACGTTAATCCTATGAGGGTCAGCAGCCGGCGCTCCCGGTATGGGTACCGTAGTAATTGTACTACCGTTACCCGATGAGATTACCAAGTTAAAGGTCGACCCCACAACACCGGTAGTCACCCCTGGGGTGCCCGCTGGGTGTATTACGATATTGGTTATATCTGCCCCGTTGGTAATAACACCGTTTAACAGCAGCCAGTCCCCGTCATCGCTAAAGAAATTGATGTCCAAATTATTAAGCGGGTGAGAAAACGTACCGGAAGCTTGGGTAGTTAATATAGCTGTTGCTGTAAGTGCGTTAGATGGTGGATTAGAACTTCCTTCTCCTGCCGTGTTGTTGTTAAAGACCGCCGCTGCCGCAATATCAAGCTGCGGATAAGCATTGTTTGGCAAGAATGGGAAATGTGAAAAGGATGTGGCGTATATGCCACCGCCGTTGGATATAGCGTGGTTATTTGTTATAGAGCCGGTAGTCATTATAAAGGCACTGGTGGCGCCGCCGCCCACATGTACACCGCCGCCGCCGTTGGTGGCTAATGTTCCATTGGCAAAGTTGCCTAAGATACTGCCGGCCTCCATATAAAACCTTGCACCGTTTCCAAGAAGCGCTACCCCGCCGCCATTGATGTTGGCAGTGTTAGCTTGGCCTGGAGCTAGGCCGCCAATGGTACCTGCCTCCATGGTAAATCTAGCGCCGGCTGTGGCGAGTAACACCCCGCCGCCGTTGTTGGCAGTATTACCGAAGATACTGCCATTTGACATGGTAAATACGCTGGGGACGCCAGCCGTACCAGAGGTAATGGCTACACCGCCGCCGCCTTGTGACGCGCCTGTGCCGTTAGCTGTATTGCCGTGGATACTGCTGGTGTCATTCATGTAAAGTCTGGCGCCGTTAGTAGCGAGGTTGACCCCGCCACCGTTGATGTTGGCAGTGTTGGCATGGGCAGAGGTAGTGCCACCGATGGTGCCGCCATTCATGGTAAACCTGGCGCCAGCTGCAGCGAGTAACACGCCGCCGCCGTTGTGGGCGGTATTGCCGTAGATGCTGCCGTTTGACATGGTAAATACGCTGGGGATGGCAGCCGTACCAGAGATAATAGCAACGCCGCCGCCACCTTGCGAAGCGCCTGTGCCGTTAGCGAAGTTGCCGTGGATACGACTGGTATCATACATACGAATTATAGAGCCATTGGTAGAGAGTGCCACACCTCCGCCGTTTGTTGTGGCGGTATTGCCATAGATGCGGCTGCTATCGTTCATATAAAGGCGAGCGTTGGCGGCTGCAATATTAACGCCTGCGCCGTTAGATGCATAATTGCCGGAGATGCTGCTAGTATCTGACATGGTCAGCAATCGGCCACCGGCAATGTTCACGCCGCCACCCACACCGGCAGCTCCTGCAGCCGTGCCGGAAGAATTGGCGGTAATACGGCTATTACCGGACATGGTAAGTGTGCCGGTTGTACCCGCTGCGCTAAGCCCGCCGCCGCCATTAATCCTGTTATGTTGTAGTACACTACCCGCAAGCATATTAAAATGCCCACCTGCGGCAACATGAATCCCGCCGCGTAGCGGTGATATTGCTGGTGGGGCAACTCCCCCATCCAGCACAACATGGCTTAGGGTTAGAGTCGTAGTATTAGCAACGGTAAAATGCCGCAAGCTTGCACCTGTATGAGTTACGGTGAAGATGTTTGGAGGCGCGGTGTGGTTGGTAAGGCTGCCGTTGAGATCTGTGCCAAGGCTGACAATGATGACGTGACGGTTTGCCGTAAGTGCTAGTTCGGCAGGTAGTTCCACATCATGGGGTATGACTACTACACGGTTGTTGCCCGCGGTATTTGTGCCAATAGCGGTAGTCCACGCCGCATTATCGAAAGGTGGTGCAAGAATAACCGGTGGCTGAAAGCCTGGTGGCTCGTTAATCCCAAAGGGCACAAATCCAATATTGCCCCTACTCTCAGCGGCACGGCTTAGTATGTCATGGCTTATTGTGACCATCGTATAGGTTCTTTCAATCTCAACTGGTGCAATATTTACAAACGAACCCTCTCTGTAATATTCAACATACTCTTCAGATATCTCAACTAAATGAGTGATTTCATATGACCATATCTCGGGCAAGCTAACGCCAATATCCCCGAAGTAAAGCTCCGCCGGGAAGCGTACATGGACATAGTCCCCGTCCAATATAACTCCATATATCACATCCGGGTAAACAGTGACATTGGCCCGGTCATCTATATAAATATTGATATATTCAAAGTCGCCTATATTGCCGTGTTCACAGGCATAAATATATCCATCTGTGTGTGGTTCATAATTTGCAGGTGCTTCATTGTAATGGTAGTAATAATCATCATTGGGCATAACGGGGGCATGGTTTACATCCTCGTCATACGCGTGATAATCATCATAGTAAGTGTAGTCGCCTGCGCTTGGGGTATGGTTAATATGCTGGTCATAGGCGTAGGACTGTATTTCCCCACGATTCCATAGGAAAGTAACGGTAATTGCTTCATCATAGGAATGACCGTCATCGTAGGCATAATCCCCGACATATCGCGGCGCGTAGTCATAGCCGTATTCATCGTAGGCATAGTGCGTATACCCGTCATAGTCATGCCAGATTGCGTAAAACGTCGTTTCATCTAAAATTTGCTGCCCAAAATCAAAGGCCTCCCCATAAGGTGTAAGGGACCAATGGGCAAACCTCAAGCCCCTAAGTTCCGGCTCCGGTGGCAATTTATCTGCTATATGCTGCCCCCTATAAATGGTTATCTCAGCATATAAGTTATAGTTATAGTCTTCACCGCCATAGTTGCCGCTGATAGCAAAAACCGCGGCAGTGGCCATCGTAAGTACTAGGATAAGCGCTATAATGTATTTTGCCCGCGCGCGAATAAACCCGTCAAACCGGTATCGTCTTACTTTTTTAAATTTATGCATGGAATCGCTCCTATGTAAATGCATGAAATTTTTTCTAAGCTAGGTAGATTTGCGAAGGATCGATGAAATCTATCTAGTTTTGGCTTATTATAATGCGCTTAATCGCTTTTTGTAAATGGAAATTAACATTAAAAGCTGATTACAATGCTAGGGTTTCTGTAGGAAATACTAAGGTTTATAGGGGTACGGCCTTTACATAAAAACAGGGCTGACTTGCTTCATATTTTTCGCAAGTCAGCCCTGTTTGTTTTAAACGCTGTAATATAGCCTAGCTATTAATACGGAGTATAAAAATACACAGCTTCTGTGAATATAGCATCGTATGGTATGTCGTCCGCAAAGGGTTGGAACTCCTGAGACGCACCGCTTGGGGCAAAGTGGGATAGATGGCCTATCCATAGCCTGCCAAGATAGCTATGCATACGTGTTCTGCACAAATCACACCAGTGGCTGTAA
>Ga0123355_10001547_pt1 | contig 32100 bp, 34 predicted proteins | sample TergutEmb28metaG_3_FD_89872 | JGI IMG/M metagenome (GOLD analysis project Ga0123355, IMG submission 89872) | Embiratermes neotenicus P1 segment gut microbial communities from Petit-Saut dam, French Guiana - Emb289 P1 | ecosystem: Host-associated > Arthropoda: Insects > Digestive system > Gut ...
CGTCTTTAATGAAGATACAATGATCCTGACTAGCTTATTCCTGCCCCCAGTTGCGTACTTGGTAGCGGCACTGCTGCGGGGTTTTAGAAACATCAAAAAAAGTAAGGCTTCATCTTTTATGGCGATAATCATGCCTATATCAATATTTCTTGTGTTAGCTTTAGTTGTTTTCTTACCTCCTGCGCTGGGTTTTAGTGATGGTGAGATGCTCTTTGAATACACTTTAATAATTCAGGTGATTTTTTTGGTTGGATTCGTCTTTCTTATTTTCTTTCTAACCGACACGCTTACCGCAAAATATGAAGAAAAGCTGAAGTCTGAACGGCAAGCCCAGGAAAAAGAATACTATTTTGCGCAATGCCAGCTCATGCAAGAATCCGCAAAACAAGTACGCGCGGTGCAACACGACATGAAAAACCATTTGGCCACATTGAAAAGCTATACAACAAGTGGCGGTCATGAAGAAATAAACAACTATTTAGATAGTCTAATGGAGAACATAGAAAAAAGCGAAACATACAGTGATACAGGCAATATCGCTTTTGACAGCATTATAAATTACAAACTAAGAAATGCGAAAAACGACAACATCCAACTTGATTTAAGCGTAGCTGTTCCGCCGGAAATAAATATAGAGGTTGTAGATATTGTCACTATCCTCGGTAATCTGCTGGACAACGCACTAGAAGCTGTTGTAAAAGTGAGCGAAAAGTTTATCAAGTTAGATATTGAGTTTGGGAAAGGCGGTCTTTTTGCAAAGGTTGAAAATTCCTTTAACGGCGAGATAAACTACGCCACAGGTAACGCCGAAAATGAAAAGCGGATTATGTCATTAAAGAGCGGCGAAGAACACGGCTATGGGCTAAAGAATATTCAGCAATCCATAGAAAAATATGATGGGTATATGAAAACTTCCCACACGGAAAATATATTTTCTTCAATAGTGTTTCTTTATGTGTACGATAAATAGCCTCCATTTTTGGAAAATCATACTATAAATTTGTATCGCTACGCTTCATTATGTACACATTCAACGTAACCGTAGGATGGGACGGCGCAAACAAAGCAGAAATCATTACTTGGTAGCAACAAAAAAAGGCGTTTCCGCCGCACGTTACGTACAGACATCGGACAGTAAGCGAAGCGAATGCTTCCCATCCGAGCAATTTCCTAGCAAACAAAAAACCTCCACGGGGAATTTTACACAAATTTCCAAGGAGGTTTTTACAGATTTGTTTCTTAAATCATTAGAGTTGTAGCAAAATTAATGAGGCGCCCCTAAATGTCCATTGAATTTAGGAGCATTTAGTGGCGCATATTCTTATTTCGCTACAACTCTATTGACTGACTAAACCCTTTCCGGATTAAAAATAACCGCCACATCGCCTTCTTCGTACATAAGCCCGCCAAGTTCAACCATTGCACCATATGGCACAGACTTACTCACATCAATATTTTCCGCCGCAGCAATGTACTTATCAAAATCCGACTTAGGACGCTCCACATCGGAATGCCCGACGAAAAATGTATCAAAATCCAACTCCTTAACGCGTTTTAGCATGGCAATGTACACGCTCATATCCAAACTTTCTTCTAAAAACATCCAGATGTGATAATTAGCGGCGTCGCTGTCCAGCAATACCCTATGCTCATGTATCAAAAGCCCAATAGAACCGGTGGTATGCCCTTCCATTGGTATAACTTCCACAGTTAGCCCGCCCAAGTCAAATACTTGCCCCTCGGATAGCATTTTCAGATTGCCTGCGCCTTGGACTATGAATATATCCCCATCGAAACCGGCAGGGTTATTGTCCGGATTAACCATATCCAGCGGAAGCGGCTCTTTTAGCGGGTTGGGGTCGCTTACATTATGTGTTTCGCCCAGTTGTTCAACTATTTTGCGCCGCGCGGTTTTTGATGTGTGCCGCAAGCACAATTCATAATCACCCGGGTGAATCCATGTTTCTTTAAATTGAAATGCCCCGTTTACATGGTCTATATGCCCGTGGCTAAGCACCACTTCATAAGGCAGGCTGCACACTTGGCGAACGGCTTCGTCCAGTGGGGCAATGCCATACGCAGTATCGTACAGCAGTGCGGACTTTTCACCTACTATCAGGTAACAAAAAACATCTTGTGGGTCGTAAATGCTGTACAGCCATGGGTAAATTTTTTTAACAGTGTAATAATTCATGCGCTTACTTCCTCTCTACTTTTGTTTATGGTATATTATGCATGAAAACATCTGCGAAAGGAAGACAGCCATGAAAACTTTTTTCAAAGAGTTTAAGGAATTTGCCGTAAAGGGCAATGTAATGACTTTGGCCGTGGGCATGATTATCGGCCTGGCGTTTCAAAGTGTAGTTTCGTCGCTAACAGACAATATTATTTCGCCTATCATTGGCATTTTTGTTGGGCAAAATTTCGATGCCTTGGAAGTAACCGTGCGTGGCGCAACCATTAGATATGGCTCATTTATTACGTCTGTCATCGATTTTATCATATTGGCGCTTATCGTGTTCCTGATTGTTAAAGCCATGAACCGTCTTATTGCCGGTGCCGAGAAGGAAAAAGAAGAACTGAAAGCGGATAATACAAAATAGATATACTCAAAAATTATCTTTACACAGCCCCCCAAAGGGGCTATTTTAATACTATAAACCAACACTGAAGGAGAACACATCATGGACTTTTCAAGTAAAATTACCGAGAATTTTAGCGGCGTAATTTCTATCAAGCAAAATGGCAGCACCATATTTCAAATGGCTCAAGGCTTTGCGGATATGCCCAACAAAGTACCAAACGCGCCGGACACAAAATTTGGTACGGCTTCTGCGGGCAAAGCTTTTGTTGCAACAGCCGTCTTGCAACTCATCGAAAAAGGCGCACTCAATTTCGATTCCACCATTGGCGATATTTTGTCCTTCGACCTAAAAGCCATAGACCCGCAAATAACCGTGCGCCAATTGCTTAACCACACATCCGGCATACCGGATTATTTTGACGAGTCTGTAATGGACGAATACGAAGAACTGTGGATAGATGTGCCCAATTACCGCATGCGTACATCTGCGGATTTAATTCCGCTGTTCATCAACAAACCAATGATGTACCCGCGTGGCGAGAAATTCCAGTATAACAACACGGGCTATGTGGTTTTGGGCTTAATCATTGAAGCTGTTATAAAAATGCCTTTCGACGCATATCTCCAAGCGGCGATTTTTGCCCCATGCAACATGACAAGCACAGGCTATTACGAAATGGACCGGCTCCCCGCAAAATGTGCATTTGCGTATATCTACGACGAAGAAAGAGACAGCTACCGCACAAACATTTACAGCGTAGACGCAAAAGGAACAGGCGCGGGCGGCGCGTTTACCACCGCGGGCGATGTTGAAAAGTTTTGGGATGCGCTTATAGGCGGCAAATTAGTAAGCAAGGAAATGCTGGAACAAATGGTATCGCCGCAAGCAGGCGAAGACGAAGATGGTGACGAAGTTGACTATGGCTACGGGCTATGGCTGTTTGACGAAAACATGCCATCATTCTGCGGCAGCGACCCCGGCGTTGATTTTGTGACTATGTACGATATGGAAAGGCAATTATCCATAACTATATTAAGCAACATGGATTATGATGTTGACGAAATGCTTGAGGAATTGTACGAAATGGCCGCCGAATAAGAAAACGAGTGGCAATGCCACCTATTCAGTTGGTGATATTTTATCACCAACTGAATTTTCAACTGGCCCGATTTTCGGACCGGTTGAAAATGTAATTACCTGGCATAAAAACAGAGCATGGGGCAATTGTGCCATGCTCTATTTTTGTCCTCTAGGAAATTGAACTTTGTTTGGCGGACGGGAAACGTTATCACTGTCCGCAGGCTAGTGGAAAGCGGCAGAGCCGCTTTCTTGTGTCACATCAATCGCGCTATCAATAGCCCCTGCCCAAGCAAAAAACATATTATCGCCTTTTGCCGACGCAATCTCCGACCCTACAATTACACCTTGTGTCTGTGCATCGCTTCCCACCGGCCGAAAAACCAACCCGCCGCTTTCGCCATAAAGCGCATATCCTGTGGTTTGTATCATATCCGTAAGCACCAAACCGCCGCCCATATTTGCGTTAAAATGGGCGTTCGTCACCACGATATTCCTTTGTGTACGCATGGTGCCGTCAGGGGGAGTGCTTGCAGAAACAAGTATCATGCCTTGCGAAGGACGATTATTGCTACTGATTAGCGTTCTGCCATCAACCATTTGGTTAAAATCAGCTTGATGCAACGATATGAACGCTCCGTCGGCAGAACCGCTAAAGCAGATTGGGGCTGTCACCTTTCCAACCACCGCTCCGCTTGCAGAGCCTAATCGAACAGCCTGTCCTTCAAGCGGAAGCCCATGAAGCGCAGTAACGAAACCAGATTCTTCCCCCCTTACAGCCGGGTATCCTGCCGAAAACCCATGTTGGCCGATGAATATACGCTCTCCCGATTGCAAATGTGCAACGTTTTCACAAATAGCACTCTTCTCATACGCTCGTGGCACAAGCGCTCCAACCGGCTTTCCTTCTTCCAGCCTAACCATAGGCGAATCTATTACATTCCGCTTAAATGCGGTGTCTACCGTTTCACTATATCCTTGCACCTGCACAACCACCATGTTATTCGGCGAGTCTATTCCCCATGCTGCAATTTTAAGTTCACTGTCCGGATTGCTTACAACAAAACGACGAATTTCATCAAGCACCCCAATAAGCGCCTTGTGCGAAAAACGCACTGTTCGCACTTCTACATAATCCTTTTTCAATAATTCGGCAAAAACACCCGCTTCCGCTTCTTGCGTAAAAGCATCGACGATGTTCAAATTAAATTTGCCTTTTTCACAAAAAAAATGCCCACCATAATACATAGGATATTCAGGTTCTCCCCCGGTTGAACGGGGAAACAATGCCCACATCTCATTATAAACCTGCGAGGCTTCCAAGTAATTTTGTGCAAACTCTATGCCAAATTTTGCGGCAATATGCTCATCCGGCACATGCTCACTTGCGTGCAAAGGGGCTGAAAACCCCAACAAACCCAGAATAATAGCGCAAATTAATATGCGATTGCAATCCACAATAACAACTCCGTTAAATGTCCGTTTTTGATGTTACTATGCCCGACTTCCTACGCAAATATGTAAGAAATAGCGCAAGGAGCTTCCCTGCGCTATTTGCTGACTTCTATCCTTCCAACACTACTGTAAATGGCCCATCATTTATAAGTTCCACTTGCATACTTGCACCAAATTTGCCGCAAGCAACTTTTTCAAAATATGGGGCCGCCTTTTCTATAAAATATTCATACAACGCTTCCGCCAACGCTGGCGGGGCCGCTTCTGTAAAACTGGGCCTTGTCCCTTTACGGCAATCTGCATATAGCGTAAATTGAGAAATTACAAGCACTTCACCTTTTATATCGGATACACTCAAATTGGTTTTGCCATCTCTATCCGGGAACAGGCGGAGTTTACTTATTTTTTCAACCATGCGGTCCACTTTTTCGCAGTTATCATTGCTGCCAATGCCCAAAAGCAATACATATCCGCGGGTTATTTGCCCCACTATTTCACTTTCAACTTTTACGGATGCGCTTGAAACACGTTGCAAAACTATCTTCATTTTATCTTTACCCCTTTTCTTTTTGCCGTTACAGTGGTATAGTCATTTTAAATAAACTGGATTTGATTATGTCATGGAGGCGCTTTACAATGATACTCTACTACACATACAAGCAAAAAACAAAAATTTTTGCACAAGTTTTGAGCGAAATCTTAAACCTCCCCGCTTACCAACTACATGCGGAGTTAAAGAATAAATCCGGCATTGGCTTTATGCTTCATGCACTGATGTTAACTTTTACAGGCAAGACATCCCCCATTACCAATATGCCGCAAGATATACCGCTCGAAATTTATGTATGCAGCCCAATATGGGGCGGCCGCTTGGCGGCGCCTGTTAAATATTTTTTAGAAAATACAAATTTGCGGCGCACCATGGTCAATTTAGTACTAACCGCCAGCGTTCCCACATTAAAGTATGAACAAGCCGCATTAGAATATTTGCGTAAGCTTCCATGTATTCCCGGTGAAGTTTATTTGTTTGCTACATCGGATAAAATGATGCCTGATAAGGAAGTGCTGAAAGAGCAGTTGCGCGATATTATAGACATAAGGTAAGATATGGGTAGTATTTTTGTTGCCGCCCATACTTTGGGCTGTAAAGTAAACCAGTGTGATACAGATACCGTACTTGAGCATCTTGTAAATATTGGTTGTACAGTTTGTAATTTTAATGACACAGCAGATATATATATTATTAATACTTGTACCGTTACACATGCCAGTGATAAAAAATCCCGGCAAATCATTCGCCGTGCAAGGAAGCAAAACCCGAACGCAATAGTGGCCGTTTGTGGCTGCATGGCGCAAAATAACCCTATAAGTGCTAATGAACTTGGGGTAGATTTTATTTTTGATGCACGCAAGCCGAATGGCTTTATTCATAAAGTATCCGAAATGTGTACCGGAACAAGAAACGTGGCGTTGCAGCATGCTGCCCCCCGTGCACGTACCCGTGCTTTTGTAAAAATACAAGACGGTTGTGACCGTTTTTGCGCATATTGCATAGTGCCTTATGTGCGCGGAAAGCCCAAAAGCCGCCTAGTACAGGATATCCTGGCAGAAGCGGAAGGTTTAATTGCAAGCGGCATACAGGAAATTGTGCTTACCGGTATACAAGTGGCATCCTATGGAAAAGATACAAATACGAATCTTTCGGCGTTAATCCAGCAAGTGTTATCTCTTAATGGGCTTGTACGTTTGCGTCTTAGCAGCATAGAGCCTTGCGCCATAACCAGTGATTTTTTATCAGTCATTGCATCTTCACAAGTGCTGTGCGACCATTTTCATTTATCCCTGCAAAGCGGAAGCGATGCAACTTTACAAAGAATGAACCGGCATTATACAACCGGCCAATATGCAGAAATAACCGAATCCTTACGCAAGGTTCGCCCGGAAGCTGCCTTAACCACAGATGTTATAGTTGGCTTTCCCGGCGAAACAGACGAAGAATTTAATCAAAGTTTAGCTTTTGTAAAAAAAATAGGTTTTGCGCGCATACATGTTTTTGAGTATTCTAAACGGGAAGGCACTCCCGCGGCAAATTTCCCGCATCAAGTCCCGGATAAAGTAAAGTCTGAACGAAGCAGAAAAATGCGTGAATTGGCAGCAGCGCTTCAGCTGAATTATCATAAGGCGCAAATTGGCAAAACGGCTCCTGTGTTATTTGAAACATCAAAAGCTCCGGGCAAATGGTTGGGGCATACCAATAATTATTGTCCGGTGGAAGTAAATTGTGAATTCAACTTATCCAATATCATCAAGCAGGTGAAGATAACCGCCTGTACGCAAGATGGGTTGGAGGGTGTAATAAGAAATAACTAAAAATTAACATCAACAGGAGGACATTATGAGAGATAACTTTAATGAAACTCAAAAGGTAGACGCATACAGACGTGATGCACATGACGAAGTAAAAGCCATTTTAGAAGATGTCTATGTGGCACTTCAGGAAAAGGGGTACAACCCCTTTACGCAAATTGTTGGATACATTCTTTCAGGTGACCCTACATACATCACCAGTCACGCAAATGCTAGGGCACTCATTGGAAAACTGGAAAGAGACGAACTGCTTGAAGCAATGGTCAAAGAGTTTTTGCGAGAGGTGCTGTGAGCAGCTTAGCAAGATTTATGGGTTTAGACTTCGGCGATAAAACAATTGGTGTAAGCGTAAGCAGCCCCAGCGGCAAAGTCGCCATAGGAATCACCACGTTAACCCGCCAAGACGAAGCTGCGTTACGCCCAAATTTGAAGGCACTTAAAACCATTATCCAGGAATACGGCATCACAAATATTGTGCTTGGCTACCCCAAGCATTTAGACGGCAGGGAATCCCCCCGATGCAAAAAAACTTTGGTGTTCAAAGATAAACTGAACCGCTATTTCAAATCAATTCCTGTAGAGTTATGGGACGAACGTTTGAGTACTCGTGCTGTGTCGCGGGTATTTGAAGGTACCCGCGACCAGTTTTATAAGCATGTGGATGAAATGGCGGCAGTGTATATTTTGCAAGGGTTTCTTGATAAGCGAGAACATTTGAGGGCACAGCCCTTATTAAAATAAAAGGAGAATAATACAATGGAAAACGACAAGAACCTGAGCCCGATGTTTGAAAACACAGACGAAGACAATACAATTGTACTTTGTGATGACGAGGGAAACGAACTTGTTATGCAAATTTTGTCCAGCCGCCGGGAAGGTGACGCAACATACGTATTGGTTGCAGAAGAAGATGAAGAACATTCGGAGGTAATGCACTTCAAACTCATAGACACCGGCGGCGATGATACCATTTTCGAACTGGTGGACGAAGAACATGATGATTTCGACCGTGTATTTGAATTGTTCAAAGATGACTACAAAACACTCGGCATAGAAATTGATGAAATAGAAATTTAGGAGGCGCTCCACTTGGCAGCAGCAAAAAAAGGCAAGTTAAAAGTTTTTTCCCTTGGTGGTCTTGGCGAGGTAGGAAAAAACATGGCCGTACTGGAGTACGGCAACGATATTATTATTATTGATTGCGGCGTAGCATTCCCCCAAGACGAAATGCTGGGCATAGACTTGGTTATTCCGGATTTCACTTATTTGGAGCAAAACAAGGAAAAAATTCGTGGTATATTTTTGACGCATGCCCACGAAGACCATGTGGGATCTGTCCCTTACTTTTTGCGTGAAATTAAAACAAAGCTGTATGGGACAAAGTTGACATTGGGGTTAGTAAGCAACAAACTGCGTGAACATGGGCTGTTTAACCAGACAGAAATGGTGGTTGTACCGCAAGGTGGAATCGTTACCGAAGGTTGCTTTAAGGTTGAGTTTATTCGCGTAAACCACTCTATAGCAGATGCCGTAGCATTTGCCATAACCACACCTGTTGGGGTAGTGATACATTCCGGTGACTTTAAGGTAGATTTTACGCCAATACAAGGTGAATTTATAGACTTGCAACGCTTTGGCGAATTAGGCAGAAAAGGCGTTAAGCTCTTTATGTGCGAAAGCACAAATGTACTGGCAAAAGGCTACACCATGTCCGAGCGCTCTATTGGGGCAATGTTTGAACGGGTTTTTGAGCAATCTCCAACGCAGCGGTTAATTATTGCCTGCTTTTCCTCTCATATAGACCGCATACAACAGGTGTTAAATTCGGCAGCGCAGTACAGGCGCAAAGTGTTGTTTCTTGGGCGCAGCATGGTAAATGCCGTAAAAACCGCAGTAGAACTGGGATATTTGACTGCTCCACCGGGGCTTATTATCGAAATTTCTGAACTAAGAAACTACACGTCAAACCAGTTGGTTATCGTAACAACCGGCAGCCAAGGCGAGCCTATGGCAGCATTGTCGCGCATGGCAGCATCGGATCACAGACAAATTACAATTACCCCAAGCGACAAGGTTGTTATATCTGCTTCGCCAATACCAGGCAACGAGAAGCTGGTATCCCGCACTGTAAACGACCTGATGAAACTTGGTGCGGAAGTCATATACGAAGGTTTGGCAGAAGTTCACGTTTCCGGTCATGCCCGTGAAGAAGAATTAAAACTGATGCATGCTTTAATTAAACCGCAATATCTTATGCCAATACATGGAGAATATAGGCATTTGGCTCATCACAAAGACCTTGCAATGTCTATGGGAATGCCTAAAGAAAATATTTTTGTTATGGATATTGGCGATGTGCTTGAAATTGATGCGAAAACCGCAAAAATTGCTGGTACAGTACCATCCGGGCAATTACTGGTTGACGGACTGGGCATTGGCGATGTAGGAAATGTCGTGCTTCGTGACCGCAAACATCTTTCGGAAGATGGCATGATAATTGTGGCAGTGGGCGTTAGTATGCAAGATGGCGGCTGCCAGATAATATCCGGCCCGGATTTAGTTTCCCGCGGGTTTGTTTTTGTCCGCGAGGCAGATAACTTAATGGAAGGCGCAAAAGCTATTGTTGCAGATACACTTTATGAAATGGAACAAAAAAATACTGCCGATAAGCAGTATATAAGAAACAAAGTAAAGGACGATCTGCGGGAATATATTTGGCAAAAAACCAAACGCAACCCAATGATTTTCCCGATATTAGTCGAGGCTTAGAGGTTAATAAAAACCGACAATAGGTAGTACAGCACAACAGAAATCGAAAGTGCTGCTATTGCCAGCAAGATTTTACCCACCAAAATTTTGCGGCGGACGCGCTTGATACGGGCTTTTTCCCGTCTTTTCGCATCTGCTGCTTTTTTATATGCTCGCAAGTCGAAAATATCTTCTTCAAAGCTTAATACTTTTGATTTTTTCTCGTCCATGGGAAACCCAGCTTTCTGTGGATTTTGTTATGTAATAATACTATAGGATACAGAAACAGTAAAGCATTTTTGTTCTTCCCCGGGAAATCACACCTTTTCAATTAGCAAGAACGACGCAGCCACTTTCCGAGTGTTAACATTTTCTTAATATTATTTTCACCAAAATGTAATTTATGCTTGAAATGTTGTTCATAGTATGCTAATATCTTTTCCAGATTAGGAAAGGATGTGCCATTGGTATGTTTTTTAAGCGTTTCATGCAAAATAATACACGCCCGGCCGTCAAAAAAGTTAGCCAGCTTATAGATAATAGTTCACATAAGCAAAAAAAATACATTTCTCTTATGGTTGTTCCATCCTATAGCACAGGTAAAACGCGCACTTTACGTGTGCCACGGTCGTTATTCCATGGCGCAATAGTGAGTATGCTGGTTATCACTGCCATTGTAGCAGGGTTCTACCTGCGCTCCAGTTATTTTCAGCGTATGGCGTATGATCTTGATATGTCACTCACTCAAACAGAGAGCAGATATTACGAGTTTCGCGCATATGCAGAACAGATACAAGACAATTTAATAGGAGCGGCCGCGCAGATATACGAAGAACTTAACGAAACTGAATATCGTGCCCAGTCCGCACTTGATGAAAAGGCGCAACAGCATCAAACTGAATTGGAAATTATTCTGGATCAAATAGAGGAAATTGAAAGACAAATACGGGAATTTGATGAAGATCTGCAAACGATTATAGATGGGTTAAGCACCCGTGGTGATGTAATCCCTCCTGTTGCGACGCTTGTGGCTCAATTGGAAGAATCTCAAGCGGAAATTCGCAAATTATCGCTTATTCACAACCCGCCTGAAGATGAAATAGAAGTAGCAACTGTAGGCTTCCTGGCAATGGGGGGAGCGGTAAACGATGTGCCCATTTTGCACTGTACCGTTCAAGAGCATTTACGACTATTAACTAATGAACTTAGTGTGCAACGCAAACTCATGGATTGCTTAGAGTCTCACAGGGCTCTTATGGACGCGTATTTGCGTAATTTTCCAACCTTGTGGCCTGTACGCGGGACTATTTCGTCTTACTTTGGCTGGCGTGGCAACCCATTTGGGGGGCGTGGCAGTGAATGGCATTCAGGTGTTGATATTCCTGCCCGTACAGGCACGCCCATTCATGCTGCCGGTGGCGGAACTGTTGTTTTTTCAGGATGGACTAACGGCTATGGAAACACGATCATTATCGACCATGGCGGTGATATAACTACACTGTATGCCCATAATTCCCGGAACCTGGTTGCCGTAGGTCAAGATATTGCCCGTGGGGATATCATTGCCTATGTAGGCAGCACCGGCCGTACTACAGGGGCGCATGTGCATTTTGAAGTGCTAATTAACGATGTTGCCGTTAATCCTATTCCCTTTATGCAAGAATACTATTCTTAGGCAGAATGGAGAAATCATATGGCACGTTCACGCACCCTAGATGAATTTACCAAGCCAACAGCTACCGTAATAGGCAAAGGCTTTACGATACAAGCTGCCCGCTTAACCTGTGAAGATTCAGAGTCTATGCGAATTGAAGGTACAGTAATAGGTGACATAGAAATTGATGGTGTACTAATTATTAGTAGTTCCGGCTATGTTGATGGTAGTATTAGTGCCGGCTCTGTACGTATTGCAGGGCGTGTTACCGGAAACGTGCAATGCTACCATGCGTTACATTTGACATCTACCGCCGATGTTTTGGGTGATGTGAACACTTCTTCCCTTATTATAGACGATGGGGCAATTTTGCTAGGGCGCTGCAAAACCAACATGGCTATGGACATAGACCAGGCTAAGCTTACATGTTCGTAGCCGATTAATCATGAAAAAAATTTTATTCACGAATGAACAGAATATTTACAAAGCAAACCTTCATTGTCATACGACATTGTCGGACGGGATGCTTTCTCCTAAGGAAATTAAGGACATGTATAAAGCAAAGGGGTACAGCATTGTGGCTTTTACCGACCATAATATTCTGAAATCCCATCAATATCTAACTGACGACAACTTCTTGGCTATAAATGCCTGTGAGGTTGATATAAACCCGCAGCTTACAAAGGACACATCTTGGGATAAGTTGAGTTTATATCACTTTAATTTGTATGCCACCAGCCCTGACATTGTGCATACACCTCCATTGCCACAAATGGATTATCACGATACAGAGGCTATTAATCAATATATTGCCGACAGGCACAGAGAAGGTTTTTTGGTAAGTTATAATCACCCATATTGGTCTTTGCAAACCCATACGGATTACCACCAATTAAAGGGTTGTTTTGCCGTGGAGATATATAACCATGGTTGCGAAGTTGAAGGCTACTATGGATACAATCCACAAGTCTATGACGAATTGTTGCGCCAAGGCAATCGGCTATATTGTCTTTCTGTTGACGACAATCATAACCAACAAACTTTAGGCGCGCTGGGCTTTGATTCGTTTGGCGGGTTTATATATGTAAACAGTAAAAGCCTAAAATATGAGGACATTATGGAAGCTTTGGCAAAAGGAAATTTTTATGCCAGCCAAGGACCGGAGATACATGAAATATCCCTTGATGGTGATATGCTTACGATTCGTTGTTCTCCAGTTAACACCATCGTTGTTTATACTCAGGGCAGAAAGTGCTATGTAAAAACAGGGGAAGGGCTTGAAGGGGCTGCATTTCAACTATCCGGCAACGAAGGATATGTACGTGTTATGTGCCGTGATTGTGAAAAAAACGACACTAACTCCAACGCTTTTTGGCTTGAATAATTTGACATATCAGGAAACGAATATCAATTACACATCCTATACCAAAAGGGTGAAACTTCAGCTAAAGCACAGTCTTTATTTTTACTGTGCTTGCTTGTCAATAATATATTTCGATAAATAAAAAATGACCGGTTAGATATTATAAAAATTTATGCTTGACATAGTTCCTGTAAAAGAGTATACTTTCATTCGGTCAAGCGACTATGGCCCGTTGGTCAAGCGGTTAAGACACGGCCCTTTCACGGCTGAAACAGGGGTTCGATTCCCCTACGGGTCAATAAAATTGTGCGTGTTTTCTTCGGTGAATGCGCATTTTTACTTTTGCTGAATGCTTGTCATAAGCACAAACGCAAATGCGGCGCCATAGCCAAGTGGTAAGGCAGAGGACTGCAACTCCTTTACCCCCGGTTCAAATCCGGGTGGTGCCTGAATGAGAAAACCCTGCAATCATCAGTGATTGCAGGGTTTTTGTTTTTCAGTGAAAGCGGCTTGCAAATTTAATTTAGCCTTTATTTAGCCTTTATTGTCACAAAAATGGCTAACGATTACACAAGGTAAAAGCGGGTCGGCTCGACGGCTTCCCCGCTTACGTAAATTACTATGCTTTAAGCTCACACGGCCATTTTGTACCATGGTGTGCCTTAAACGGGCCTTCCATATCATTTATAATCCCGTGTGCTTTTTCTAGTGCTACATTAAGCATGTAAAACGCACCGGCAGCGACTTCCATGTATTGTTTTTCTTCCATCTGGCCATTTGCCGGATACATACCTTCGCATAGCATAGATGCGTAGCACACTATACTTTCTATTTCCAGCACCGCATTAAAGTGCTCTTGCGCGTCAAACACAGATTTCATAAAATACACACCCTTTTTATTTTTATAGTTGATTTTTTGCGGTTGCAACTCCCAGGATGCTATGCTATATTTGGCCTAACCTCCCGTGGGTTGCTGGTGGCTCTATACATCTTCGCTTTGGTCGGTGCTGATGCAAGGGGCTTTCCTTATGCAACAGAAAATCTTGTTGAAACCATGCTCTTTGCATATTGGTTGTATAGGTTTGCATTTTCGGATTTTAGCCTTGTAGTGTCAATTTCATACAGTCCGTAGCGGATGGTGTACTCCCCGGCGGTTAATTCGTCTATTTTCCGGGCATCCAGTTCGTTAATCATTTCTTGTTTAAGGTTTGCTGCCCCTTCTTCAAGTGCCTTGATTTGGGCTTGAAGGTTGCGGTATGCCCTGGCTTTGTTTTCTAGGTTTGTCATGGTAATCGCTCCTTGTGGATTAATTTGTGGTTGTTCCCTTGCCGCTTCCCCCGGTTGCGAGTACGTCTATCCGCCTGATTGTTCCGGGTTTTCTGCGCCACTTAGATTCTATCCGTTAGGACTGGTCAACCAGTGCAGCGGGTGTCTCAACCTTGTGAGTACATTATAACATCTTACGGTAGACAATTTATTGTTATTAGCGTATAATCATGGAAGAGTGGGCGCAAAAGAATACGCCCCAAGCCTCGTAGAAAGGGGTGTGCCTGTGGGAACAAAAACAACAGACTATAAGCGTGCATTTAACGCTCAAAAGTATGACCGAATAGAAACAACTGTCCCAAAGGGTAAAAAAGACGAAATAAGAGCCCATGCCGTAGAGCAGGGCGAAACACTCAATAAATTTATAAACCGCGCCATAGACAGCCAAATCTTACGGGATAATGGCAATGATTCGGTTGCCCCTGTCCCCGGTGGGCAAATCCAACTCACAGCCGAGGAAAAAGCCCACATTGAAAAGCGGCGGATTGTTTTGGCACAGGCTGCCCATTGAATGACGCAAAGGACGGTGACAGTGATGATTAAATGTCCTATATGTGGACAATATGAATTTGAGATGGATAGTGACTTTGATATTTGCGATGTCTGCAAATGGCAAAATGATGGGCTACAGTATGACGATCCCGACGATTGGGGTGGTGCAAATAGTTTAAGTAAAATGTGTACCGGTTAGAGTACTCTCTCTTGGCGAATGAGGCAACTCGCGCAGAAACTCTCAAAGCCCAACAGCAGCGCCAAGAGGTTCGTAGTGGTATCTACTCAAAGTATAATGGTCAAGATTATAGGGTTGTCGGTGATGACGCGTATCTTGAACATGAAGCTGAACACGAACGCTATAAAAACGTTTTGATGAACATATCTTCCCAAGTAGAGTGTGCGAACACGAAAGGAGACGAAACAAATGCAAGCAGTTAAAGGTTACTTTGAAAATGGCAGATTTACACCCCATGAAGCCGTTACACTTCCCAAAAAGGCAGAGGTAATGCTCATATTTCACAAAGCTATGCCGCCGCTTATGCAGAACGACGATAAAGCATTTTGGACTGAATTTGATCGCCTAACGGCGGAATCTGCCAACGAGAATGATTTACTCAATGATGAGGCATTTTCCCGCCGGGCTTCTGGCCGGGAATTGGTTACCTTTGCAGATGAGGGTACGCAGCCATGATATACGCTTTAGATACTAATACCATCATTCATCTGTTAAGCCATAGGCCAGAAGTGCTTAGCCAACGTAATGCCGCCTTAGAACATGGCGCACGGTTTATTATTCCGCCTTATGTAAATTTTGAACTCCTGCGCGGTTTTCGCTATGTACAGGCCACAGCAAAAGAGCGGTCATACCGCAATTTATGTGCTTGGTATCCCATCGGCGAGATGAGACTTGAAACCTGGGAATTAGCAGCTGATATTTATACGGATTTACGCAAAGCACATTACACTGTGGGAGATGCAGACATTTTGATAGCCGCCTTTTGTTTGATTGATGGGTATACCCTTGTGACCAATAACACTAAGGATTTTATTAATATAAGCGGCTTGGAACTGGTGGACTGGACACAATAGGTAAGATGAAAATTATCCATAGCGATAAAAACAGTTAATGCAATTTTTACACGTACTGCCGCACCCATTTCCAAAATGGAAACATCTTAAACTAGGGCGTGTTGCCACTATAAGAATGTACAGGTTTGCGTGTCTGATTTTTCGCAGGTTCAAGCGATTTTTGACGCGGCGTGCTGGAGGCACGCAAGGAAAAAAGTGCGCAGAAGATGCGGAAATATCAGCCGCAAAGATGTGCGTTCGTTAGTGGGAACACGCCCTAGTCGAAATCGCCCCCCTTAATACAAACCAACCCCGCTTAATGACTAGAATAGCCATAGCGGGGTTTTACTTTGGAACCGGATATGCAAAAAATTATTAAGAAATTCACATTCACATGACTATTTACGGCCGCTTAAATTTCGGCCTTGCCGGGGATATACACCCACATCACCCTTTGCGCTGCTTTGCAAAAGGCAACTTTCAACACTGCAACTCCTTTACCCCCGGTTCAAATCCGGGTGGTGCCTGAATGAAAAAGCCCTGCAATCATCATGATTGCAGGGCTTTTGTTTTATTGTCTATACTGCTTAGTTCGCCGGCAAAGCCGTAAACTGAACGGTATTGCTGTCCAGCATTGCAACATCGTATCCGAATATATTAGACACAGCGCGGAATGGCAGGAAGATGTTGCCACCTTCATTTCTGGTGCGCAGCTGTCCGCGGGTTCTGCCCGAAAGCGGGCCTGCCCATGTTGCAAGGTCTATTTCGCTGTGCTGCACACCGTCTATGGTTACAGACACCCGCGGGTCGTTAGATGTTACAGCAATTGCAATTTCACTGCCGTTGGTATGCACGCCCACAACCGTTGCCCAGCCTGCAATTGGCTGGTTAAACAGTATTTGTGTAGCCGGGTCAGATTCGATAAGGATTGCAAACGCACGAAGGGAGACATATCCTACACCGTCACGGAACATGATTGGCGGCCCGGTAACACCCGGGAAATTATCGGTTGTACGAACCGGGAACGACCTAGGTTGCTCAGGTGGTGGTTGATTACCCCCCGGAGGCGGCTGGTTCCCGCCCGGCGGAAGTGTTTGCCCATAAGGAGCAGCCGGGAAGCCGCGCCACATAGGCGTTGCAAACCCTGTTGCACCTGTTGGGTACGAAATTTGGAAGTTAGATGCAGTATTCGTAAAAGTGTTCTCTCCAAAAGTTACATTTGCGCCGTTTGTATGGCGGAATATCGCCCTTGTAAGGCCGGATGCACCCATAAATGCACTATGACCAATTTCTGTAACCGATGCAGGGATATCAATGGTGGTTAAGTTCGTAGCACCTGCAAAAGTATTACTGCCGATGGTTCTTATTGTGGCCGGCATCGTAACTTGCGTTACATATTGGTTGTTAAAGAACACGACATCGCCAAGACCGCCTACGGTCATTCCGTGGATAGTCGCAGGAATCGCAACTGTTGCAGTTCTTCCCCTGTAACGGGTAACAACCACTTCGTCACGGGAAATATTATTTGCGCCCATAACCCTGCGGATAGTATATTCGAATTCACCGTATACCAGTATCAATTCGCCGGTTTCAGGGTCTGCAACGTAGCCATTCCATATCGGTGTGGTAAAGCCTGTGGCACCATATGGGAACATGACTCTAAAGTTAGGCGCAATACCTACAAATGAATTTGTGGCAAAGCTGGTTATATCAGCGGCGTTTGTATGCTGAAGCACTACGGAAGTTAGATTCCGGCAGTTAAATACCGCATATGGCTGTATGGTAGTAACTGAATCAGGCACGACAATAGATGTGATATTTTGGTTACTTACAAAGGTTTCAGCGGCAATAACCCTCACCGGGAAGCCCTGAATAGTACTTGGAATCGTTACGACTTCTTCCGCACCTTCAAACCCGGTAATGGTAACCTGCCCGCCGGAAATAGTGTATGTCCATCTTTGCGGATATGCTCTAAAACCATTCCATGTAGGCGTTGTAAAGCCTTGGGCGTCTACAGGATAGTACAGCCTAAAGTTGTTGTGTACGCCTGAAAAAGCGGTGGTTGGGAAGTTTGTAAACACATTGGCATTGGTATGACGCAAATAAACAATCTCCAAATTTGGTGCATTGGTTACTGCATTGTCAAACACAAACACCACACTTGCAGGGATGATTAACTCCCTGAGGTATATATTGTTTACAAAAACATTTGGCCCAATGTAACGCACAGGTCTGCCGCCGACAGAGGCAGGCACTTGAACCGTTGGGTTGGTGCCGGTAAAACCGGTGATAATAATGCCTAAGTTCGTCCATTCCGCTGTTTCCCACGCCCCGCCAAGGTCTGTTTGGGTTGGAAAACCACGCCAGGTAGGCTCTGTAAACCCGGTGGATAGAGACGGGAATATGATACGGAAGTCTGCATTGCGCGTATCAGGATTGCCAAAAGCATTGGCAGGGATATTTTGAATGGTGGCTGCGTTGTCATGCAGCAAGTGTACCCTTACAAGGTTAGGCCCGCTTATTGCGTTGGCAGCAAAGGTGTGTACGCCGGCAGGAATTATAACTTCTTGCAGGCTTGGCGAATTGGTGGCTGTAAGCACATTTGCACCAATGTTTACTACTGTACGCCCGCCTACTGTGGCAGGTAAGGTTATTGTTGTTAAATTACTTGGCCCGGTAAAGCCGGTAATGGTCACAGGCCCTGTGCCGGTTGCCGGTGTAATTGTCCACCACGCAATGTTGCCGTCGCTGGCATACCAGTTGCGTGTCGTGCCCGCAGGTGAAACGAATGGCACATAAGTGGCCGCATTTGAACCGACTGGCCTGGTCAGCCTTAAGCCCGCAGGTACACCTGCAAAAATTGTATTGTCAGTAAATACTTGGCCGAGGCGCAACGTTGAACCGTCTGCATGTTCGAAATGAACCTCTGTAAGCGCCGCATTATGCGCAAAAGCCGAAGAACCTATTGTCTGCACACTTGCGGGGATAACCGCAGAGCGCAAGCCTGCCAAGCCGAAAAATGCATTGGTTGAAATGGTGGTCACTTGGCTTGGTGACTGGAACGCAATAGAGGTGATATTATTTCTGTTCGCCGCGGTCATGTTATTGAATACCGAGCCTCCAATGGTACGAACAGACGCACCGGAAGGCCCTGTGTGCGGGAATATAATTGCACCGTTTACCGGTACTGTACCGGTTACTTGAGTGATTGTATAAACACCGCCGGAAAGCGAGAAGGTAAAGTTAGCAAGCTCGTTACCCGCACCACTGATATTCCAGTTACGGCCATGGTACGGCGGCACAACAAATGCCGGATTTGCACCAACAAGACGGTACAATCTTAGCGCGGCACTTGCGTGTAGGAAAATATCGTTATTGCCCAATATACCGCCGTCGGCTTGTCTGCGCAAACGTGTAGTGTCGTTATGTTGGAAATGTGCTGTGGTTAAGGTTGGGATGTTTGCAAATGCATAGTTTCCTATATGTGTAACAGAATTTGGTACGGTTACACTGGTTAAGCTATTGCCCCAAAAAGCTCTTTGCCCAATATACGTGAGGGTGCTAGGGAATGTAAGCGTACCGGTTAGCCCTCTGCTTTCAAATGCGCTGGCGGCGACGCGCGTAACATTTACGCCATTAATTTGAGCCGGTATAACCACGTTATTTAGCTGACCGGTATAGCCGGTAATCGTACCTGTGGATGAATCGAATGTAAAATTTTGGTTAGCCGTCTGGTCAGCCGTCCATATTCCGTTGCTGCTTAAAATTTGCACAGGTGTATGTCGGCTTGTGTTTGTACCGTCTCCAAGCTGGCCGGATGTATTTCCGCCCCATGCCCATAGCGAACCATTTTGGGCAATAGCTACACTGTGCGTGCCACCGGCGGCGGCACTTGTCATATGGGGCAGCCCTTGAACAAGCGAGGGATTAAAGCCGGTGCCTGCACTTGTAGATATTACAGAGCCGTTCCCCAATTGGCCTTGGCTGTTATTTCCCCATGTAAAAACTTCGCCCGATGTATTTATGGCTATTGCATGGTTATGCCCTGCGGCAACATGATTAATGGTTCTGTTATTGGTTGGAAAGTGGTCGTTTAACGGTATGCCGCCATTGGCTCTGCGGTCATTTGCTGCGGTGGTAGATGATGGGAAACGCCCCACCCGTCCATTGGTATCGTCCAAACCATAGGCAAATATATTTCCGCTGACTATTGCCAATGTAAAATTACCGCCGGCAGAAGCGCTTGAAACCCCGGAAGTAATCATTGGTTCATTGGTGGACCAATTAAAATATTGTTGGATACTTACCGATGAAGATGACCTTGCAACTTGGAATTCCGCATTATTTCCTGCGCCCCAAAGCCGGTTATCATTGCTTACGGAAAGGGAATGATTCCCCCCCGCCGATATGGATCTGATATTGGTGTTCCCGCTACCAACAGTAATTACAGGCGGTATAACCGGGCTGTTATTACTGTTGTTCACCGCTTGCCCAAGATTGTTTCTTCCGAATGCCCATACATCGCCTCCGGACCTTACAAGCACATGTGCTTCACCTGCCACAACTTGGACTACACTCGGCAAATTAGGGACCAACGTAGGTGTATGGCGTCTGTTATCAGGCGTAGCAGCCGTACCCGGTGATACGCCCAATTGCCCGTGGGTGTTGTCACCCCACGCAAATAGCTGGCCGCCAACAATTGCATAACTGCTTAGGTACCCGGCTGCTATATAGGAAGCACTTCCGTTTAGTGGTACCCGTACAGGTACGTTTGTTACAGCGTTGAAGTTATTATTAACCCCCAACTGGCCGCGCGCGTTGCTGCCCCATGCCCACACCTCGCCATTGGAAAGGCGAACCAGGGTATGGTTTGTTCCGGCAACCACCTGCACTGCCGTTGCGTTAGATGCTTCTACCGCAGCCGGCAAAAAGCCAATAGATGCAATGGTCATAACAAAGGCCAAAGCCAGACCAAGCACCCTTTTCATTGCTTCATTTCTATGTTTCATTACTGCCTCCTTATTGTTTAGTTATTTTATTATCAACGATTCTACTGTACTTTCGACAAAAAAACAAGGGTAACAAGGCATTTTTACTTGGATAACAGAAGTATACTTTCTTAAACATCTAGGAATATTCGCATAATAAAAAGTGCCTATCGTCTAAGATGATAAGCACTTTACTATTTTCCGATGTGGGCATCAGCCAATATTTTCAAAAAACCGCAGTATACTGCCATCAATTGTAGTCACTTGACATTCGTTTGCGCCCCAGTGCTGCGGCTCTATTTCTGTAATTTGGCTCCAGCCATTGGCTAAAACAAATTTTCGGAACTGCTCCAGCCCTTGTACATGAATAAAACCGATAACGCCTTTTGATGGCTCGCCCGTGAATAAATGTATTCCGCGAAAAGGTGTTAGTCCAGAAACAATCAATTCTCCAGGATAATCAAAGACACAACCATACTGCCCTGCGCTCTCAACAACTACACCGCCATACCAACCAAGCACATCACGAAACCATGCACTGGTTTTTTCCATGTCCGGCGTATGGTATACCGGCGCATTTTCTTTTACGTAGTAACCTCTTTCGCCGTAGGTTTGCATGTCACTTTTTGTGTTCATAAAATCATTCCCTTCTGTTTTATTGATTTGAAAGATGATTTTGGGATAAGTGTTTAACAACACTCCTTCGCTGCGCGCTTGCGACGGAGCTATGCCAAACTGGCGGCTGAATGCACGGGAAAATGCCGCGGAAGATTCGTAGCCGTACTTGAGTGCAATATCGATGATTTTTTCATTGCCGGTTTGAATATCAGCCGCGGCCAGCGTGAGCTTTCTGCTGCGAATGTACTCGCCCAGTGTGGTATGTGCAACAAATGAGAACATCCGCTGAAAATCCCATGTGGAACAGCAAGCTAGTTTTGCCGCTGTTTCCAATTGAATTTCCCCTGCAAGGTTTTCCTCGATGTAGTTTACCGCTTGGTTCATTTTTATTTGCCAATCCATTTCATCACCTCGATAATAGTCTAGCAGGATGAAAATATGTTTGCTTTGCATTTTTTGTAGTTTTCGGCAAATTAACCCTAACACCATGAAAGGTCATGCTTCATATCATATTATAATGAATGCATTTTATCACAGGAGGCATGATTTTTATGCGTAGATTTTATCGCCGTCCAAGGCGGCCAATACCAAGACCACATCACCCGCGTCATCCGCACCATCCAATTCATCCGGACCCACCCCGTCCGGCCCCGCTTCCTCCGCCACCGCCAAACGATTACACAGACCATGGCAGACGCCCTTACGTAGTGGATATCAGCCGCGCAACTTTGGGCAACCCAAATTACCGCACTACGATATGGACGGGGCAGCACCTTCAGTCAACCCTCATGTCCATCCCGCCCGGCGGCGACATTGGCTTGGAAGTCCACCCGGATAACGACCAGTTCCTGCGCATCGAGCAGGGCCAGGGCATAGTGCAAATGGGCAGAGACCGCAAAAATTTGAATTTCCGCCAAACCGTGTTCGACGACTTTGCGATATTTGTGCCCGCAGGCACGTGGCATAATATCACTAATATCGGAAATATGCCTTTGAAGTTATATACTATTTATGCGCCTCCGCACCACCCGCCCGGTACCGTTCATGCGACAAAGGATATTGCCGAGATGATGGGGGATTAACAATGGGTATGCTACTATATGTGCTAAGTTCTAACATCGCTTGCCCTCCCTATCACATCACTTGTCAGGTTTAACGTAGGGCAAGGGCTCTGCTCTTGCCTTGTTTATCGGGAAACCGACGATGGCCTCCCGAAATTCACACATATTCCTAACTGAATGACATTGCTGCCTACCCCCTGACGGCAGATTGAATGTGCCGTCAGGGGGTAGGCTTAACTTTATGGTATTGTATTCAAATTTTCAACTGGCCCGAAAATCGGACCAATTGAAATTTACAGCCCACACACTTGCGCTCGCCAGTGTTTATGCTATAATGTTCCAAAGGAGGTCATGCGTATGAAATTAGTAATGGCTATTATCCATGACGAGGACGCTTTCCACATTATGGATCATTTGAGTACCAAGGGTTTTAGTGTTACAAAACTTGCTACAACAGGTGGCTTCTTAAGATCTGGAAACACCACGCTTATATGCGGCGCTCCGGAAGAGCGCATTCCAGAACTTATCGAAATTATAGAGCAAAAATGTAAAAGCCGTAAACAAATCACATCCGTAAACACCATGAATGTGAGCGCTAACGAAAGTTTTGCGCCTTACCCTGTAGAAGTGACCATTGGCGGCGCAACCATTTTTGTTCTGGGCGTTGAAGAATTTAAAAGGGTATAGCTTACGTGAGCCATGCCCAAATATTAGTGGGTGAGGCAGACCGTGTACATGCCTTAGCCCAAGTTTTAGCCAAGGGTATAAACTGCGTGAACACAAGCAACAAAGAAGAACCCTGTGGACAATGCATATCGTGCAGAGTTTTTGAAACGGGTAACCATCCCGATACTTTTTATGTAACAAAAACGAAGCAGAACAGCATTGGCGTAGACGATGTGCGGGACCAAATTATCGAGCCAATGTCTACAAAACCCTTTGGCTACAATTATAAAGTTTTTATCATAGATAAAGCAGAGACCCTTACCCCTGCGGCGCAGAGTGCCTTGTTGAAGACCATCGAGGAGCCTGCGCCATATGGTTTTTTTTTGTTTCTTGCACCAAATGCGCATAATTTTTTGCCTACGGTGTTATCACGCTGTCATTTGCGCAAAGTTTATGGTAAGGTTAATCAAAACTCGGAATTGCAGGCACTGGCAAAAGAAATAGCCGACACTGCACACCAATTGGATATAATAGATGCATTTGCGCTATACCGCAAATTTGAACCATATAAAGAATCGAAGGAAACGCTATTGGAATTGCTGGATTCTATTTATCACGCCTATGGCGAAAAAATAACTGAGTCAAGCAAGACAGGACAAGTACCGCCGGAAGTATGCCTGAATGCCGTTTCTGCTATTGCGCATACAAAAGATGTGCTTTCCAAAAACGGAAATACGCAGCTTGCAATAGAATTAATGCTCACAAAATTGTCCGGAAACGCATAGTAATCGAATAAATTAACAAGAAAGGGGTCGGTACAGTGATATTAGTTGGAGTGCGCTTTAAAGATGCAGGGAAAATATACTACTTTGGCGCAGGCAATGTGGACGAAAAAGACTTAACGCAAGGTACTCCCGTAATCGTAGAAACAGGCCGTGGCGCAGAGTATGGCATTGTAGCCGTAGAGCGGCGGGATATAGAATCACAGCATTTGAACCAGCCTGTCCGCAGGATAGTGCGTCTTGCCACCCGGGAAGACACCATACAAGAAAAGGTAAACCGCGAACGCGAGGCCGAAGCACGTGCCATATGCCTGGAAAAAATAAAAGAGCATGGGCTTGATATGCACTTGGTCAATGTAGAGCTAACTTTTGACCTGAGCAAAATAGTATTTTTCTTTACAGCAGACGGTAGGGTAGACTTTAGAGAGCTGGTAAAAGACCTTGCCTCCACCTTCCGTATGCGCATAGAGTTGCGTCAAATTGGTGTACGCGACGAAGCCAAAATGCTTAACGGCATGGGCATTTGCGGCCGTACCCTATGCTGTGCTACGTTTTTAGACGAATTTCAGCCGGTTTCCATAAAATCTGCAAAGGATCAAGGGCTAAGCTTGAACCCAACAAAAATATCCGGCATATGTGGGAAACTGATGTGCTGTTTAAAATATGAAGAAGAAACTTACGAGGAACTAAATAAAGGAATGCCCGAAGCAGGTGACAAAGTACGTACGCCCGATGGCGACGGCGTAGTGCTGAGTGTAAACATACTCCGTCAAACTGCAAGAGTGGCAGTGCAGGTGAAAAACCAAGACGACACCAAGGCTGACACCTATCAAGCCGAAAATATAGAGATATTAGAACGCAGCCACAATTGCGAACGCGGTTGCAGCTGCGGTAATTGCAGGAAACATTAGAATATCCTACTGAAGGAGATGCGTAACATGGAATCACTAAAAATGATTAAAGACCTAACGCTGGCCTTTGGCGTACCGGGTTTCGAAGATGATGTACTGGACGTCGCAAAAAAATATGTACCCACTGGCTATTCTGCCCGGCGCGACAGCCTTTTGAATTTCTACATGGAAAAAGAAAGGAACCCTGCCTTACCAACCGTTATGATAGACGCCCATTCCGACGAAATTGGGCTGATGGTTCATGCGATAAAACCGGATGGTACGCTGGTATTTACCACTTTAGGCGGGTGGGTGCCGGCCGCGTTATATGCTCAAAAAATGGTTGTCAAAAACTTGACCGGGGACCTGATATCCGGCGTAATTGTTGCAACAATGCCGCACTTTGGTGGGGGTGCAAGTACTAACCCGTCTATCGAAAACATGTCGCTGGACATTGGCGCATCGTCTAAACAGGAAGTCCTGGAAAAATACAAAATAGCCCCGGGTTGCCCCATAGCCCCGGCATCCGATTTCGAACAGCGCGGCGATATTATGATAGCCAAGGCTTTCGATTGCCGCATCGGTTGCGCCGCAGTCATAGAAGTACTGGATAAAATTAAAGACCTGAATCTTAATGTTAACCCCGTAGGCGTACTCACCGCCCAGGAAGAAGTAGGAATGCGCGGTGCGAAAGTGGCGGTAAACCAAATAAAACCGCAAATAGCTATATGCTTCGAAGGCGCACCGGCAGATGATACACTCGTTGCGCCATACATGGTGCAAACATCCCTTGGCAAGGGCCCCATGCTGCGCCACATAGACGGCGGTATGATTACTAACTCGCGTTTCTTACGCTTTGCGCTAAACATAGCCCAACAGAAAAATATACCTGTACAAGAATCCGTACGCACAAAAGGCTCTACTAACGGCGCAAGCTTTTCCGTTTCCCACGATGGTGTACCCACCATTGTTATTGGCTGTCCTGTACGCTATGCGCATAGCCATAATTCTATAGCATCCATCAGCGACTACCAAAATGCAGTTGCACTGGCTGTAGAAGTAGTAAAGGCACTAAACTCAGAAGTTATAGGAAATTTCTAATCTGCAAATTCTGGAAAAATTCCATGATAAATATAGCCAATGCAAGTCAATTGTGATATAATTATGGTTGATTTTAAAATTATAAGATAGGATATGGAGTGTGCCGTTATGAGTTCAGCACAAAAATTTACAACTACAGTAGAAAAACTTGAACCAACAAAACTTAAAATAACCATTGCTATTAGTCCCGAAGGTTTTCGTGAAGGGTTGTTAGCAGCTTATAATAAAAACAAGCACCATTTTAATATCCAGGGCTTCCGCAAGGGCAAAGCACCGCGCAAAATGATAGAGCAAATGTACGGGCGCGAAGTTTTTTATGAAGACGCAATCAATTCTATTTTGCCGGATGCCTATGAAACGGCGCTGGATGAAAATGACATTGAGCCGGTTTACCGCCCGGAAATTGAACCGGGCCCCGCAAGCGAAGACGAAGGCGCAACATTTTATGCCACCGTGTATATTCGCCCGGAAGCGGAAATTGACCATTTTTATGGTTTAACATATCCAAAAGCCGATGCAGAGCCTACAGAAGAAGAAATTCTACAAGCCATAAAAGTGGAACAAGAAAAAAATGCAACCCAAGCCAGTGTTGACCGCCCTGCCGAAATGGGAGATATTGTATCAATCAACTTCAAAGGCTTTATCGACGGCGAACCGTTCGAAGGTGGCGAAGGCAACGATTATCAGCTGACGTTAGGCTCCAAGCAATTCATTGGCACATTTGAAGAACAACTCGTTGGAAAAGTTCCGGGCGACGATGTAATCGTCAATGTAACATTCCCGGAAGCATATCACCATGCAGACTACGCAGGCAAAGCGGCTGTTTTTGAAGTAGAAATTCTGGACGTGCAGGCAAAAGACTTGCCTGAAATTGACGATGAGTTCGCCAGCAACGTATCAGATTTTGACACACTGGCCGAATATCGCGAAGATATTATTAACAAGATTCGTAAAAATAAAGAAGAAAACTTGGAGAACAGCAAGCGCGGCTATATCATTAAGCAACTGGTTGAAAAAGCCACAATGGATGTGCCGGAGGTTATGTATCTAGCGCGCCTGGACGAAATGATGGACGAGTTTTCCCACCAAATAGAGCGTCAGGGCATGAATTTAGAGACATATTTGCGCTTTACCCAGTTAACACCGGAAGCCCTTAAAGAAAACTGGCGCCCGCAGGCAGAAGCAGAAGTTAAAAATATGCTGGCACTCGAAGCCGTAGCCAGAAAAGAAAATTTGACTATAAGCGACGAAGAATTTGCAGAATATATCGGTAAAATTACAATGCAAGAGGGCGAAGCAATAGCAAAATTAGTTGAATCATTGCCGCCATTCCGCCGTAAAGAACTGATGCGCTCTGCCGTTTGCGACAAAGCGATGGACTTTGTACTGGAAAAAGCAATTGCCACAGACGAGCCAATGCCTGAATTTGCACTAGAGCAGTTACCGGAAGCAGAAGAACAACCAGAATAAGGAGGTTTCAAATGGCAAATTTAGTACCTTATGTAATAGAACAAACCAGTCGCGGGGAACGTTCTTACGATATTTACTCCCGCTTATTAAAAGACCGCATCATTTTTTTAGGTGATGAGGTAAGCGATGTAAGCGCAAGCCTAATAGTCGCGCAACTTCTATTTTTAGAATCCGAAGACCCGGACAAAGATATAAACCTATACATCAACAGCCCTGGCGGTTCTGTAACCGCGGGCATGGCTATTTACGATACGATGCAATATGTAAAATGCGACGTAGCCACTTTGTGTGTTGGTATGGCGGCAAGCATGGGATCGTTCTTGCTTGCTGGCGGCGCAAAAGGCAAGCGTTCTGCTATGCCAAATGCCGAAATAATGATTCACCAGCCGTCAGGCGGCACCCGTGGGCAAGCCACGGATATTCAAATTCATGCGGAGCGCATTATCCAAATGAAAAAGAAGCTCAATCAAATTTTGGCGGATAACACAGGCCAGTCTTTAGAAAAAATTACAGAAGATTCCGAGCGTGACCGTTTTATGACCAGCGACGAGGCTCTCGAATATGGCTTGATTGACAGAATAATCAGCCGAAAGGAGCATGCCTAATGGCGAAAAGACCCGAAAATAGGGAAGCTGCAAGGTGTTCATTTTGTGGTCACACTTCCGATAATGTGGGAACGCTTGTTGCCGGCCCCAATGCGTATATTTGTGCAGATTGCGTAGATAGATGCTGCGGAATATTAGATGAGGGTGAAGAATTTTCACCTAATTACCAAGACGCACTTAACTTACCAAAACCCAAGGAAATACGTGCATACCTGGATGAACATGTCATTGGGCAAGACCAGGCAAAAATAGCACTTAGCGTTGCCGTATACAACCACTACAAACGCATTGCCATGGATCATATGCGCATTGCGGATGTTGAAGTACAGAAAAGTAATGTACTGCTTATAGGGCCAACAGGTGTGGGTAAAACCCACTTGGCACAGACACTGGCAAAATTTTTACAAGTACCCATTGCCATTGCAGATGCTACAAGCCTAACAGAAGCAGGCTATGTTGGTGAAGACGTAGAAAATATTCTGCTAAAGCTTATCCAAGCCGCAGATTTTGATATAGACCGTGCAGAGCGTGGCATCATATATATCGACGAAGTGGACAAAGTTTCCCGCCGCGGTGATAATCCTTCTATTACAAGGGATGTAAGCGGCGAGGGCGTCCAACAAGCACTTTTAAAAATATTAGAGGGCACCGTTGCGTCTGTTCCGCCGCAAGGTGGGCGCAAGCACCCGCACCAGGATTTTATACAAATTGATACATCCAATATTCTTTTCATATGCGGCGGTGCGTTTAGCGGGCTTGATAAAGTTGTTGAGCAACGCCTGAATAAAAAAGTAATTGGTTTTGGCGCAGAGGTTAAAACAAAAGAGGAAAAACGTGTAGATGAAATTTTGCACCAAGTTCAGCCAATGGACTTGCATAAGTATGGGCTAATTCCGGAATTGATTGGCCGTTTGCCGGTTATCGTCACACTGGATAATTTGGATGAAGATACGCTTTTAAATATTCTCACGCAACCGCAGAACGCATTAACAAAGCAATATCAGTATTTAATGGAGCTTGACAATGTATACCTGGACTTTGATGAAGACGCATTGCGCGCCATCGCCCAAAAAGCATTAGCCCGCGAAACTGGGGCAAGGGGGCTTAGGGCAATTGTGGAGAATATTCTCATGGACGTTATGTACGATATCCCGTCGGACGAAACGGTGGAAAGGTGTGTTATCACCCGTGAAACAGTGGAAAACGGCAAACCACCGGTTATTGTTAAAAACGAAAACCGCGTGCCCATATTCCGCAAACCACCGCCACGCAGACGGCCAAAGAGAAGGGCTTCTGTAAGTTAGACAGCATAAAAAAGCGCGTTTCGTACAGACGTCGGACAATGAGCGAAGCGAGTGTTTCCCGTCCGAGCAATTTCCTAGCAAATTAAAAATTTATGCCGGTTGCTGTAGCAGCCGGCTTTCTTGTATAAACATTTGACTATAATGAGGCGGATAAAAAATACGAAAGGGTGCAATTAAAATGAGCAAACGCATATACATTGCAGATGACGAAACCAATATCAGGTTGGCCATTAAAACATTTTTGGAAAACGCAGGGTACGCAGTGGAAGATTTTGAGACAGGGGACTTGCTGCTTGCAGCTTTTAACAAAAACCCGGCAGATTTAGTTGTGTTGGATGTCATGATGCCCGGCTCCAACGGCTTTGTCATTTGCAAGGAACTACGCAAGATAAGCCGGGTTCCTATTATCATGCTAACGGCACGGGATAGCGATTTGGATTATGCAACGGGGCTGGACTTGGGTAGTGACGATTACTTGGTTAAACCATTTAGCCCCATGGCACTTACCATGCGGGTTAAGGCCATTTTTAGGCGCATAGCATTTGAGCGACAAAATCAAGAGGCAGAAAGCAGGGAGGCAAATGAGAGCGAAGAAGCATAAAATGCGCATCAAGCTTTTGAAGGCGTTTTCTGCTGTGCTGTTTTTTTCATTTTTATGTACGGGAATTATTTTTAACATTGCAGTAAGGTTTCGGGTTGGCGGGGATTACAACTTTATCATTGGGCAGAATGTGTATGCAGAGGCATTGGGGATACTTGGCAGGGCTGGTTGGCTTCTGTTCATTTTAACAGGTGTAATGTTTATTGTGGCGCTCATTGTTACGTATTTTCTGTCCAATTCAATTACCCGGCCCATAGAAAAACTTGGCAAGTTTGCACTTGATATTGGGCGTGGCAACTTTACGCTTAACGATTTTAAGTTTAACGAAAAAGAACTTGAAGATTTGAACACAGCCTTAAATAAATCCGCAAAGCAGCTAAGTATTTATGATAACGAACAAAAAGTGTTTTTTCAAAATGCGTCACATGAACTGCGGACGCCGCTTATGTCAATTAAATGCTATGCAGAAGGCATTGCTTTTGGAATTATGGACCCTGTAAAGGCAAGCGAAACCATTTTACAAGAGACAGACAGGTTGTCTGAATTGGTTGCGGATATCCTGTACATTTCTAAGCTGGACAATATAACCACAACACTGACAGCAGAAAAGACAAACCTAGTAGATTTAATTCATGACTCGGCTGCGCGGCAGGAAGCTGTAGCAGAAAAGAAGCAAGTGCGATTCTTGTTCGACTTTGAGCAAGATGTAGTAGCCTACGAATGCGTAAGTGAACTGTTTTCAAGAGTCATTGACAATTTGATTTCTAACGCAATACGATATGCGGCTTCCGAAATTGTTTTGTCATGCCATAAAAAGGCGAATCATATAGAAATTCGCGTAATGGATGATGGTGACGGTATTGAACCGGAACTGCTTCCACATGTTTTTGAGCGTTTTTGCAAAGGTAAAAATGGAAACCACGGAATAGGGTTGGCTATTGTTAAGTCCATTGTAGAGCAGCAAGGCGGCAGTATATCTGCACAAAATGCCGGCAAGGGTGGTGCAGTATTTACTGTAACGCTACCGATATAATATTGGAGGGAAATAAATGTCTATGCGGTTTAGTGAAGAAGAGTTTGCAAGGTTAAAAAACTTGCTGCTAATTTATGAATGGGGTCAAAAAACCCTGCTTACAAAGCTGGATATTATGCATGAAGATTTCAGAAATTTTCAAGAAAACAACCCCATTGAACATATCAAAGGGCGCATAAAGTCGCCGGAAAGTATAGCAGAAAAGCTATACAAAATGAATGTGGAATTGACGGCAGACAACGCAAAAAAATATCTAAAGGATGTCGCGGGCATTCGCATTATTTGCCCTTTTGCCAAAGATATATACCAATTGGTTGACCTGCTCAGGTCTATGTCGGATATCGCTATCGTGGAAGAAAAGGACTATGTAGGCAACCCAAAGCCCAGCGGGTATCGCAGTTACCATATTATTGCAGAGGTGCCGGTTTTTTATTCCGGCAAAACAGAATACGTAACTGTAGAGGTGCAAATTCGCACAGAAGCCATGAACTTCTGGTCTACGCTGGAGCACAAAGCCCGCTATAAATATCAAGAACATATCCCCCAGCACCTGTGCGACGAACTGGTTATATGTGCCGATAAAATCGCTGAGCTAGATCATCGCATGTTTTTGATTCATGAAATTATTTCGCTGATAAATTCTACGGGGAAATAAGAATCATACAGAAAACTATTTTCATTAAATACGTACTTAATCAACGGGCGGATATGGAATCCGCCCACAGCTTGTCAAAAAAGCCACCCGCTGCTCGTCATTGCGAGGAGTGAAGCGACGAAGCAATCCAGGAAATAGTGGAATACTCATGTTTCTGGATTGCCGCGTCGGGCTAAAGCCCTCCTCGC
>Ga0123355_10001548_pt1 | contig 32093 bp, 21 predicted proteins | sample TergutEmb28metaG_3_FD_89872 | JGI IMG/M metagenome (GOLD analysis project Ga0123355, IMG submission 89872) | Embiratermes neotenicus P1 segment gut microbial communities from Petit-Saut dam, French Guiana - Emb289 P1 | ecosystem: Host-associated > Arthropoda: Insects > Digestive system > Gut ...
AACACGCGTACATACGTGCTAAACCCCTTATTGATTGAGTGCATTGCTTATACAATACACCCGCTCAGGGTCCCTAATTTTTCGTGGTTATTCTGTTTTCAAGGGGCAAGTTTTATTTCTTACTTTTTTGTTACATCTCGCCGATTTGGCCTGGCAACTATTGTAACATATGCTGCTGCCTTTGTCGAGCACCGGGTTTTACCGTTCTTATTGTGTCCGGCGAATGAGACGAACGCTATTATAGGCCTTTATTTTTCGATTGTCAACACTTATTTTCGGGAAATTATTGTCCATTTTATGGTAAGGACATGAAATGCGATTTTTAACTTTTTCACATATAAAATAAAAGCCTCTGCGCATGAATCCGAAGATGATTCATACGCAAAGGCTCTTTCTACTCGCTTATGCGAATCACAGAAAAGCACGTCAACAGCCGGCAAGATTTACTATTTTGCAAGCCAGCCTACTGCCTTATATAGCTCCATGTAAGCCCTGGCACTTGTTCACTGACTATTGTCAGCACTCCATCGGTGATGGTGAAGGCCCAATGCTCTACCATAAGACCAACATCTATAAACAGGTAATTGCCGAATGTATACCAATATATATTGATTCTGTTACCATAAAAGCCCCTGATGCCCGTACCATCAGCCCTAAGTTCGTAAATAAAGGAATCATCAGTGTCCCATGCCCAGATTCCTGTCAAGGGATGGTCTGTGAAGTCGATGTCAAAATCCCAGTCTTGCACATCAGCATCTGTGATGCGGTTAGGCCACTCGGCTGCATCATCGTTAACGATTATTTCCAGCACTGTGTCCAAGGCGTTCATGCCTGGAAAATTGCGGATATCCGGGGTGATTCCATGTGCCTCTAGAGAGTTGCCGTGGGCATCAGTTCTATAGCCTACATCAATACGGAACAGCATCCCAGTGTTGGGTAAAATCAGGTAAAAATGGTGGGCAGCCATTACTCCAGATGTGTTTTGCCCTACAACTGTGGCAAGTCCAGTGTTCATAAGCAGCAGTGCGGCTTGGGAAGATGCTGAGGCCGAGCCGCCGTCTACTAGCAGCCATACTTTGCCGTCAAAAGTCAAGTCATCCCCTGTAGGGAAAATCCAATCTCTTTCTACTAATACATAGTCCAAATGTGCCAGGTCACTCTGGTTGAAATCTGTCATGGCCTGCTGGCTTATGAACTGCCTGGCGGGCACTATATCTATGGTGTACCACTGGTAGATGTCGTTATCTTCGATGTTGCCGATAATATAAGAAGTGCTTTCGTAGAGGGCGGTCATAGCGGCCACAGCCAGGTCGCCGCCAGAGAAAAACTGATAGCTCAATATCTCCACAGGCTCGTGAATCAGCCTTCCCATTATAAGGTGGGTAAAGTTGTGAACAAATCCGCCTCGGTTGCCTCTTATGTCTATAATCAGGTGATCAAAGTCCTGGATTTCTGCGAAGAAGGGGGCTACTACCATGTCATCATAGGTTGCCGAGGTTGCGAAACTGTTGATTCTTATATAGGCCACCTCTCCAGGGGTAATGATTTCTGTGATGACATTGCCGGGCACTTCCGGTAGCACATCGTCAAAGTCGGCATATAAATCCACCTCCACTTCGCCATAAAACCACCGTACATCAGGATGGGTGAAAGTGTCGTGACGCATTGCACTATTAGGGTTGGTGGCCCTGTCGATATAGCCCCTGTGGTAAGACATGCGCAAACTACTGTACTGTATGCGGTACATTGCCAGCTCCCTAGGGGAAAGATGCCCGATACCGCCCATGGCTCGCATTCCGTACCTTAATAAAAAGCTTAAGTAGTTGGCGGCGATGTATCTAGGGTCATCGCTGTCTCGTATTGGAAATGCAACTTCATATAGCGGTGCGCCAAGGATTTCTTCATATTGTTCCAGGGTAAAATTTAAGTGAAAGGACGACATATTTTCTATATGATACCTGATGTAGTCCACATATTCTTGGAACACGAAATCGAAGCGCCGGTTTATTACACTTTCCCATGGTGTGTTTTCCTGGATTGTGCTTATCAAAAAATCGAAATCGTAGAGAACCAGTTCCCGGGCTTCTTCTGTTAGGTGAAACTCGAAATAATCGTCGGTAAGATATGCCATGAAAATGGCTTCAGCTACGAGTAGCAAGTCTAGAACATAGATGTAGGCTACCCCTTGGTCTAGCCTTATGGGGTACTGCATTTCTACTGCTGTATTATTTACATATGCAATATTGCTGCCCGGAGTGAACACAACCGCCACACTGTCTATGACGATATGTATGTTTCGCTGGGCTCTGTTCCAAGTGACTACTACATCATCGGCTTCGTACTCGAATATAGCCCTTATTGAAATGAAACCATCACCTGTGACATCAGGCTCTTGGGCTATTGCCGTTAATGGCCGCAGTAAGGGAATTGCCGGGATTGCAGAGATTACTGCCATAATTATTGCCAAGGCTAGCGCGGTTAGTACCTTACATGATTTTTTCATTGGTTACACTCCTCTAGCATTTTCTTGCATTATAACAGATATTTCCGCTTTTGGAATTTTCATTTACTGCACCACATATTTCACAGTTTATACCGCGCAACTACTTCGCCATCAATCACCCGGCCGTCTTCTTCGTAGCCGTAGGATGCAAAAGTAGTTTTGGACGCAATATTTGTAGGCTCGTAGGATACATAGCAGTAGCTTGCTTCGCCGCAGGGTTTTGATTTTATTTCTTCCATTACTTGCCTTACTGTCTCGCGCCCGATTCCTTTGCCTTGATGATCTTTATCAATAAGCAGACGCCAAAAATAATAGTGATGTTCGTCTTCACAGTAGGAATCGTCATCGTCACCTGGCGGGAAGTAGCCGTACATGGCAAAGCCCACCATCTTACCGTTTTCGTAGATGGCATAAGGCATGGCAATAGTACCCTTTCCCGTCTCAGCATAGGATTTATTTTCGTCATAGGCCTCGGCAAGGCTTACGGCATTGCTTGCTACAAAATTTTCTTGTTCGGGCAGGATTTTAAGGGCTATACACTCTTCCATGTTGCTGTCCAGGATTGAGATTTTTTTGAGTTCTATCATGGTTTCCTCCAAATTCAACTTGATTATCTATATTCGATTACAGGCTCATCCGCACAATGATATCGTTATCGTCTGGGTCTTCGGCATCCCAATTCATGTCTGTTTTAATAAACCCAGCGGACTCATAGAGCTTTGCCATATCTTCCTCTTCCGGGTCATAGGTGGCAAAAATGGCAGTGGCCTCGCCATGGGGTTTTGCTCTTATTTCTTCTAGGAGTTTTTGCAGAGCGGCTTTCTCGTATCCTTTGTCGGTGTAGTTTTTGTCAACCATAAAAGGGCGGATGCGGTAACAAGTTTCTATAAAAACTGGGTCACCCACGTAGTAGTTGTATGCGATTAGGCCTACCATTTTGCCCAGGGCATAAATTGCGCGGCTCTCCATTTTAGTGCCTTTGGCGTTGTACTCATAGTCCACGGCTAGGGCGATGGCGTTGGAGTATATATAGTCTTTTTTATCTGGCGCGATATTTAGGGCTATGCATTCGCTCATGTCAGGGCTCGTTATTGTGATTTTTTTAAGTTCTACCATTGTTTTGCCTCCTTTGTTTGCTTTGATTATAGTTTGTGATTGGGTGTGGCTCAAGATAAAAGATGAATATAATTTAGGTTTGCTTTTGGGATATTCTTACTTTTGATTATATTGACTCGGGTTTTCTTCGGAGCAAGTGGTGAAAACGTTTATTGCTATGATAAGAGGCGACACGTGGGGGTGAAGCAGTGATAGCGCTCTCTGTGATTGAAAAGATAATCACTGAGAGCGCTATCACTGCTTCACCTTCATCCAATGGGTATTGCGTCACGCTATAACTGTCCCACTGGTTTAGTTATAAACCGTCAGCGTATTGCTTGGCCTAAGCCTCGCTAATCTCACCCATGGCTAGAAGATTTTCGCAAGGACTCCGCTTGGAATACACTTGCTTTGGTTCTATTGCCATTGCTTTACTATTTGCCTTAGCCATTATCCTTGTTGATACTTTTGACAAACCTTTTTAGCCCTTGTGTTTACTGGCTTTATTGGCAATTTTAATGCACTGTTTTGACGCTTTTGGCATATTAATTACAGCAGCAGTGCATCACTTCTCATTGCGAAGCTTATGCCTACTACATTGCCATTGCCGTTGAAGAAGAATGTTACATACCTAAAGTCCCCTACCCTGTATCTGTAGGATTTTACTGCTGTTGTTATGCCTTGGTTCATTGATGGGTCCGGATAATCGGTATCACGCCATATGGTGTCGGGGTAGCTTCCGAATAGTGTGGTTATGTCTTCGTAGGTGGATGTGCCGTTTATTCCGTTGAAGTTGAAGGCTGTTTTGTTTTCGGCTTCAGCAAAGTTGATGCTTATGCCTCTTATGCCGCGGACAGTAAATAAAGTGTCTACGGATAGACCGTTTTCGAAATGGTATTCTCTTTCATGGGGACCGAATTGTGTCATACTGGTTTGGTTACCGAATAGGTGGTGCTGGTCGTCGAAAGATGCAATGTCCCTGTCTTCACCTAGCAGGTGCTGGATGTCTATAGCCGTGGGAGGTGGGGTTGGTGATGGTTGGGGAGTGGGTTCTGGGGTTGGGATTGCTGTAGGCGTTGGGGGCGGGGATAAAGTAGGTGCTGGGGTTGGAGTGGGTGTCGGCGATGGAGTGGGAGTTGCTGTAGGCGTTGGAGTCGGAACGGGAGTTGCTGTGGGCGTTGGGGTCGGGGTCAAAGTAGGTGCTGGGGTTGGGGGTGGCGTGGGCGTTTGTGGACTGACAATCTGCGCAACTCTGTTGTTACCATTCCACTGGGCGGTCGCCCCTACCGCTTCGGCCACGGCCCTTAGGGGCAGAAGCATCCGGTTATTTACCATGCGCTGAGGGACATCGGGGGTGATGGTTCGGATATAGCTGCTTACGGGGTTGGAGCCGGCAGGCATTACAATAAAAGAGGCTGATTCCGCAGGTATAATAATAATTGCATTGTCACCCTCCAGCCTGGCAACCCGGGCAGTGCTGTCCCATGTTACCTCGAAACCCATATGCTCGAACACGCCGCGGACTGGTACAAGCACCCGGTTATTGTCCATAATCGGCTGCTGGTCTGCAAAGAGTACCAGCTGTCCGTCTACGGTTACAGAGGTTTGCCTGCTGGCGTATGCGGCGAAGAATGGGATAGCGGCTGTGGTTAGTAGTAGCATACATAGCAGGGCAACTAATTTTTGCTTTTTACATATTAGATTTATCAGTTTGTTCTTTTTTCCAACAGGCATCATTTGATTATTGTTCACTAATTTACTCATCATGCACCTCCTAGTGCGGCAACAGTGCGGGGGATGTCTATAATGCCATACAAGCCGTTATGCCTTGCAAAGGCAGTGTTTTGGTCGATAATCAGCAGATTTTCGAAGATAAAAGGTATGACTGCAGTACCACGCCTGTCTACCAGGCCCCACCTACCCTCTAGGCTTACGGCGGCGATACCTAGATCCGTAACCTTTTGCCAATTGATAAAGTGCTCATGTGCGCCGTCAAAAGCGAAATTTGTTACAAATTGCCGGTTATACATCAGGGCAAAGCGCCCTGTAAAAGCATCCTCTGACAAGTGCCAGCGCTCATGGTAGCCAGGCACGTAGGTTACATACTCCTGTTGGTCATAATTCTTTCTCCGAGAAGAATCCACGTTTTCTATTGCAATCAGCCCATCTGTGGGGTTGCGCCACCAGTCAAAGCCCCCCCAGTCATTAACCAACATATCTACAAACACATCAATAGGATGCATCCCTATCAATTCATGATAACCAAGGCCTTGATTATTACCGGTATGACCAAGTAATTGACGCTCTTGGTCAAATACAATTCTAGGCCCAGGCCCGCCGTGGCCGCCGCAGCCAGAGCCAGCGGGTTGCCCTGTTATCGTGTCTACATTGCTGGCAATATAGCTCGTGAACATCCCACAAGAGCAATTTCTGATACGGCCATGATCTAAAGTCGGCTCCACAATCCATGCAACTCCATAGGGCAGCTCCCCTGTTATCCCGTGGCCTGGTGGCCATGGTAAGGGCACAGGCGATGACATCGGTGTAGGTGTCGGCCATGGATACTCCCGCAGCTCTGGATTACCGCTGTTGACCCTAAAAATATAGGTAGTAATCCCCTCCGGCCAAGTTGCCCGCATGAAGTAGAACCAGTCATATCCATCATCAATGATAGTAATCATGTACTCATACAAACCGGGCGTCCAACCTCCGGGGGCAACAAAGTATATAAACTGTGACGAATAATGATGGCCGATTTGGTCAACCCTGCGACGGTTTATCTGCACATTCAGCGGAAACAGTTCGCCAGTAAAATCCATGCTGATGTATTGCTGTTCTGTAGGCTGTCCCGGTGTGTGTGATAGGGTAAGTGTTGGCACTTGCTCTTGATAAAAAATGTGAGAATCAACACCGCCAGGCTCTTGCATCGCCGTTATCCGCTGGTTGGGGCCAAGGTATAGGTCAAGCCATGGGCCGTACTCTTCCATGGGATAGCGCCCGCCCGATGGGGCCGATTCCCATCCTGGGATGATATCGTTATGCCTTGTGGTGAGATAAGCAAGACGCTGGGTTTCCATTGATATTGCCAGGTTGGCAGAGCGGCCCGTTTCGTCTGTTGCGGTAAAGCTAAGTAAAGTCTCACCATTCCATATGTGGCAGCATAGGTCGCCGGTTATTCTAAAATGCTGCTGGCCATCATCACCTTGGAAGTATATGCGGTGATCATCCATATTTCGCATTCCTTCATATGATATGCTTACTATTTCAGTAAAATTGAAGTGCCGCTCGGCATATATTTCCGCGATTTCTTTAAAAATCTCAACTAAGCGCTGGTGACCGCCACCAGAGACAGTTTCGCCAAAGACCTCTATCTCATCTTTTCTATAGTCATGGATTTCTATCCGCTCGCCTGTTACAGAATCAATGGCAAAGCTAAACAGCCATTTGACATACCAATCCGGGGCCGGATATAGGGCTCCAAAAACCCCCACCTGCCCACCCCAATGGTAGCGTGTGCTGGTTGGGAATCTGGAGTAGCCCACATACATAGATGTGTCGCTGATATCTACCCCAAACATTTCCCAGATATATTTTGCGCCAAGCAAAGCAGCCTCTTCGGCGGTAAGGGCATTGGGGCTGGTTTCAATTTCAGAGCCCATGTGGTGAATATAAAACTCTGGAAAAGGGAACCCCTCGGGGACTGCATCTGTACGGGTTAGCACGATTGGGTCTGGGCTTATGGGGGGCAGCGGTATTTCCCTATCGGTGGCGTTTGCGAAAATCAGGCGGTTGGCCGTGACAAAGATGGCACTTAGCAGCAGAATACCCAGTACGGAAAAAACCGCTGCCCTTGCTGCCATGTGTAGACGTGTGTTTTTCATGATAAGTCACATTCCTTTCACTATGCGTGGACACAAACCTGTGTAAAAGAGTTCATCACGCTTGCGTTCTTTTAGATGAATTCTAATACCGACTTATCCTGGAGTTATCTCGAAGTTGTCACGAAGTTGTAAATGTTTTATGGGAATGTGACGGAAATCCTTGTGCCGACTCCAAGGGCGGACTCAGCTGAAAGCTTTGCACCATGAACATCGGCGATTTGCTTGCACAATGTCAGGCCAAGGCCCACACCCCCATGCTCGCGGCTGCGGGCTTTGTCTACCCGGAAGAAGGGCTCCGTCAGCTTCGGCAGGTTTTCTGCCGATATGCCGTGGCCGTTATCTCTTACGGATAAAACTACCTGGCAGTCTCGCTTTTCTGCCCTAAGCTCAATAACACCACTGCCTTCATCACAGGCTTTTACGGCGTTATAACATAGATTCAAAAGCAGGCTGCGAATCAAATCCTCCTGCCCCCAGACTGTCTCCGTCTCAATTTTATAGGTAATCCGTACCCTTTTTTCGCGTAAAGAGTCATACATGGTTTGCCCCACTTCATCAAATAGCCGCCTTATAGAGATTTCTTTAACAACCGGTGCATAGTCACGCAAAGTAGCCAACTGCAATAAAGAGTTAGCTATCTGCTTCATATGGGTGGAGTTGTTCATGATTAGCTGGGTAAGCTCAATGGTCTCGCCTTCATCCAGGAGGGCACGCTGCATATACTCTGCATTGCCAAAAATGGAAGTCAGCGGCGTCCTTATTTCATGGGCAAAGTTGTCTATAAACTGCTGCTTGTCGGCAGCTACCTTTTCCAGCATTGTAATTTGCCCCTGGATTTGATCGGCCATTTGGTTAAAGTCGTCCGCAACCTGAGAAAGCTCGTTTTTGCCCTTGATACGGATTCTTTCGCTGTAGTTGCCTCCGGCGATGCTTCGGGTTGCTCTTGAGACTATTGCCAAAGGCTTAAACAATCTGGCAATAATAAAGTATAGAGCAAAGGCCGTGATAACTGAAAAAACGATGCATACGATAAGCAAGGTATTTTGAATACGCCGCATTGCCTCCATGTACGCAGAAATATTATAGAAGTAATCCAACCGAAAATGGGATACAGGATCAGGCAGCATCCCGCTGATATGGATATATTGATATGAGTACCGCCAAGTGTAGATAACAGTTGCACCAGTATAGATATGGGATTCAGCTACACTGTTAGACATATCCCCTACATTGAGAGACATATCTGTTATCTGGATAATAATGTTTTGCTGGGCATAGTACGCGATATAACCGTCTGCTAAGATTGCAATCTCCTGAGTATGCCCCGACAACCGCGAAATATCTCTATGCAGTGCATTGGAAATGATCTGAAACTCCCGGATGCATTTGTCTGTGTACATATTCACCTGGGCGTTGGTCATGTAAGCAGAGACGATGCCTAGTGACGTGAACAGAATAGCTATGAAAAGCAAGTAAGTGGCCAAGTATATTCTTAGTCTCATATTAATCTCCAATCCGCCTATTACGGGTACAACCATCACCAACCAAGTATGAAAAAACTTTTATCAGTATCATCAAAACTGGATTTTCGTATTATCTTCACGCTTTGACTTCCAACCTGTAACCCAGCTTATAGATAGTCTTAATCCGCTCTTCCCAACCTAGCTTGCTGCGCAGCTTCTGGATATGATTGTCCACTGTACGGGTTTCGCCATAATAATCATAGCCCCAGGCCAGCTCTAGCAATTTTTCTCTGGATAGGGCTATGTTTTGGTTTCGGATCAGTACCTCCAGCAGGTCAAACTCTTTTGGAGATAAATCCACCTCTTGGCCGCCTACCTTTACTGCACGGGTTATCATGTCAACCGTTGCATTGTCCAGGGCAAAGGTAGTGGTATTTTTCTGAGTACGGCGTAGCACAGCTTCTATCCGGGCCAGAAGCTCCAGCATCTCGAAGGGCTTCACAATGTAATCGTCTGCACCTAAGGACAGGCCTGTTAGCCTGTCTTCTAACCCATCTCTTGCAGTAATAAATATAGTAGGGACTCTGGCAATTTTCTTAATTACTTCAAATCCATCTAGGCCTGGCAGCATTACATCCAACAGGATTAGGTCAAAGTCCCGCTCGGCGGCAATATGGGTTGCCCCTATCCCGTCAAAGACCTGCTGATATGTGTGACCAACCAGCTTCAGGTTCCTTGCGATAAGATCATTGATATCCCGGTCGTCTTCAACTATTAATAAATGAGCCATATATTTTACCTCCAAGGGTCATGCGGGAACGCCTGCGCCCCCATTTGACCCGCAAATATTAAGTGTGAAGTGGCTTTCTTCACACTTTACCTCCTGGTTGATACATTGGGACAGTGCTTATACAGATATATGCTATTAATTATAGCAGAAACAACCCCAACAATTGAAATTACTCATCATCGCAACAAGCATAAAGTGGGTGTAAACCGCGCAAACTATGGATAATAACACATGTGTATCTTGGCGCAAGGTAATTGCATCTGGGTAATAAAATTATTGATTCTGAGTGAGATATCCATATAATATGCTGATATAAAGCATCAACTATTATATTTCTGCAACTTAACTATAACACTACTATAAAGCAGGTGATGCGATGATTGTAAAGCTAGAGCATGACTTATTGGCCGAAACAATAGAAGTTAATATTAAATATTCTGAAATGAATAGGGATGTTGAGCGGATTATAGCCATACTACAATCTACTAGCACCCGAATAAAATGCAGCCATGAGGGCAGAGACAAATTTATAAAGATATCAGACGTCTACTACTTCGAAAGCGTAGACAAGATGACCTTTGTCTACTGCGAAAAAGATGTGTACAGAACCGAGCTTCGCCTATATCAGATTGTAGAGGACTATGCCCGCTTTGGTTTTGTACAGATAAGTAAATCCTGCATACTAAATATAAATGTATTAGACTCCATTACTACACTTTTTAATAGCAGAATGGAAGCTACCTTAAAAAATACCGAGCGGGTTTATGTCACGAGAAAATATCTAGAAAGTATTAAAAAGGCCCTGCAGGAGGAAGTGCAGTCATGAAGCGGATAATAACTAAATTGTTTACTACTACCGGCATATCTATTGTAGTGTTATCTACTATTGTTAGGGTTTTTCTCACAGGTTACGATCTTTTCTTTACCCATGCTGTGCTGCAAACTTTTGGCGCAAACATTGTGATACACACAGGGCTTGAGTTGATACGTAAGCTTGAAAGCAAGTATATGGCTTTGGATGTTTTCTTGGACATAGCTTATGTATCAACTGTGCTAATAGTTTTTGGAGTCGTGTTTGATTGGTTTGGCATCACACCAATATGGGTACTGATATTGATGGCTGCAACAATCTATATTGTTGCCTTTTTCTTAAACATGGCTCGCGTCAAAGAAGACGCTGCAGAAATCAATAAATTACTTAATAAGCGCAACAAACAACAAGGAGGGGGAAGCGAAAGTGAACAAGCAAAACAACCTATATCATAAGACGCACAACAAACCTGGCAAATCCACTCAGGTAAGCAACGCAGGTTTATGGCGAGTATTAGTGATGCTTTTTTGCTTATTTAGTGTGGCTGTTATAGCCATAATTGCCAACGACCCAGATCAGTATGGAATCTTAGGAGATGATGAGCCAACATACACTTACATAAGAAATGATTACGAAGACAATAGTAATGAAAACACCTACCAAGAAGAGGATTACAATGGTGGGGATTATCGTGATGAGTACTATCATGATGCAGGCCAAATGGGACATGCCCCTGAATACGGGGATGGCTCATTCAACTATTATGGCCATGGATATACTCCCGGCTACCCACAGCCTTATAACCATCCTTATTCATACCCTTATAGCGCAAACAACGAAAGCGAAGAGGATTACTACGGCAGCAACATAGAGCAGGATTACAATGGCGGCTATATAAATGCCGCGCCAAGCTATGGAATAATGCCCCTTGGTTCACCTAGTGGGCCATCCTATATTGCAGGGCTTGATTTGACAATTGTAGGTGTCCCTACAAACGGGATTATCACAACAGCTGCAGAGCTTACTGCTGCGATTAACGCTTCCATTGATGCAAGTCGCCCACACACCACTTACACCCGTATTATAAATATTGGCGCAAACTTTGATTTAGGCAGCACTCGTGAGATAAACGGCGCCCGAAACATATGGATACGCACTTACCCTGAAACGGTTACGGCTGGTACAATCCACGTACTAACCAACGGCAGCGGTCGTCATTTCAACATAACTGCCAATGCCAGGCTTACAATAAGTGACATTACAATAAGCCGGATTACCAACGAACAGCTTAACCCACCCACCGGCAACGGTGGCGGTATATCGGTTGGAGCAAACGGCACATTTGTTATGGAAGATGGGGCAGTTGTGCGGCACAACAGAGTTGGCGCCAGTGGTGGCGGGGTACTGGTAAGCGGTACTAATGCCAGGTTCCACATGAACGGCGGTGTGATACGCAATAACTGGGCCGGCGACGATGGCGGTGGGGTAGCCGTTATTGGTTCAACCAGCAGGTTTTATATGAACGGCGGAATAATAGGCGGGCATCACAGCCTAGCTACCGCCAATGCTGTATATATACCTGGCACTGGATACACTATTCGTCTTCCATCCGACATGACAGGGACTCAAACAGTTCTTACCGCAGGAACAAACTCAGCTACTGTTCTTGGCAACTGGATTTCAACCGCTGGCGATTTCCTAGTACATCGCAACCATGCAGACCGCGCTGGCGGCGGTGTCGTGGTTAATAGCGGCGGTACACTTATTATGAACTATACTCCATGTAGTTGCGGTTGCGGTTGCACTTATGCATCACCTTGTAACTGCGATTATGACTGCACGCCTTCCCAAAATTCTAGCCCCGGCATGATTGTAGGCAATACAGGTCGCGGGCAGGTAAGCTCACCTGTGCCATGGTCCAATGCGTGGACCGCGGGTGGGGTGGCCGTTCTTGGGCAACATTCCAGTGTTTATATGCATGGCGGCTATATCCGCGGCAACTGGGCCGGGCACAATGCAGGTGGCGTGATGGTTAGGAACAACTCATTATCTGGATTTGATGCCAACGGCCCCAAATTTCACATGTTTGGTGGAAGCATAGAATACAACCGCTCTTCCCGCAGTGACGCAGGTGGAACCGGCGGCGGCGGCGGCGTAGCCCTTAGTCATGGCGCGCACTTTTACATGTATGATGGCTCTTATATCCGGCACAATTTTGCCATAACAACCGGCGGCGGTGTGCGCATAAGAGACGGCGCAGTTATGACAATGTATGGCGGCTCTGTCATACACAATAACGGCGGTGGCGGCGCTACGGATAATGACTTTAGCGGCGGCGGCGGTATTTTTATGGAATCACTGACCCGGGGTACGGCAGATACCATTGACCTTATTATGTATGGCGGCAGAATATCATATAACACATCAAGGGATACAAGAAGCAGGGCCGCAGGCAGTACCGCAATGCCGATGGCAGGAGGTGGCGGGATATTCCTTCGCGGTGGTGACCTTCACTTCCGCGGCCCCAATAATAAATATATTGATGGAAATACATCTGGGACGCATGGTGGCGGCATTATCTGGGTAGACAGCGGTTTCATGCATGTAGATGGCAGGGCCACAAGAACAGGCCCGGCCCGGCCTCAATATGCCAATACTGGTATGGTAAGCATATCCGGCAACCACGCGGGCTATGTGTATAACGTTGGCGCAATTACGGTTCCTGCTCCAGGCCCGGGTATCCGTGCCGGCCGTCATGGCGGAGGAATATATATCCAAGGTGACTATTTTGCTGCACCGTTTTTTACAATCAATAACAACTCAGCAACCGGCAATGGCGGCGGGGTTTTTACAAGAAATACTGTAACCATAACCGGCGGAAGTGTCAGCAACAATTTCGCAGGGGGCTTGATTGCAAGGCCAGCCACACACCCGGCAGGGGCAAGGCCCGGTTTTGAAGCCACCCCAATAGTCGGCCTTGGCGGCGGCATCCAAATTGACGGGGCCGGAGGACTCAACGCAACTGACGTTAATATCAACGGCAATTCTGCCGGAATACACGGCGGTGGTGTAAATATCGGCGGCAATGGTGCTGTTATCTTTGGCGGAACCAGTATCAACAGCAACACAGTACGGAGTACTACAGGCGATGGTGGCGGCATTAATATCACGGGAACCGGAGCAATTACCGCAACCAACTCAACTGTAAACGGCAACTCTACAGGCCAGCATGGCGGCGGTATCAACGCAGGCGGAACCGGTGCTGTAAATATAACCAATACAAGCATAAGCAATAACACAATAAGAAATATAGGCGATGGTGGCGGTATCCGTAATATGAGTGCCGCAATGACCGCAAATACCTCACACATAGACGGCAACACCGGCGCACGAAACGGCGGCGGGGTATTTATGGGTGGTGTCGGCACAACTGCGGCCAACGCGCCTCAATTTAATATGCATGGCGGCTCTATCAACAGTAACACTGCCACAGGCCATGTAATTGCCCCAGGCAACACCCAGGGCGGTGGCGGCGTGTTTATACGAGGCGTTACCGGGCTTAATGCGGCAGGAAGCGGATTTGCCGCGACTTTCACCATGAATAGCGGAGAAATTTCACACAACACAGCCATAAGAGGCGGTGGCGTGTTTATAAGCGGTGCTCACCGCACAGGCGGTGGCGGCACATCCAACGGCGGTGCATTTGTACTCAATAATGGTGTCATCAGCGATAACCGTGCCGTGTGTGTTACCTATTTTCATTCGGCACTTACCCCAGGCGGCGGCGATGGTGCGGGTGTGTATATGGACGGTGCTATCCGCGAAGGCACAGGAGGCGGAGGCATTGCCCATGGCTCCAACTTCACCATGAGCGGCGGATATATTGAAGATAATAGGGCAATAAGACACGGCGGTGGCGTATTCCTAGACAGAGGTCAGGCCGCAGCCAATACTAGTCTTGGGGCAAACCTGGCCCGTGGTTCCCTGTTTAACATGGATACCGGCTACATCAGGGACAATACCGCCGGCTATGGAACCGGTGTCGGGGATGGCGGCGGCGTATATCTAGATGGTCTTACCCTCTATGATAACAACACCATACACGATGACACAGTTGCTAGGTTTAACATGATTGATGGCAGTATAGAAAACAACACTGCCCGAGATGGCGGCGGCGTATTTGTAGGAGGCGGGCGACGCCAAGGCACAAACGACACAGACACTAATGCCAACATAGGTCATGGCGGACGATTTACCATAGCCGGAACCTCCAGTGTCAGCGGCAATACAGCAACCCGCCACGGCGGCGGTATGTTTTTGGGCGGCGGGTATCGCAGGGGCACAGGCTCTGGCGGGACAGCCAGCGGCGGCCGGTTGTACATGAGCGGAAACACTACAATCCATGATAATAATGCTATAAACGGCGGCGGCATATTTGCAGGCGGCGTAATTGACGAAACAGAGGGCACATCTACAAGAACCGCCCAAAGCGCAAACATAAGCATGTCTGGTGAAGCAACAATTGTAGGAAATATTGCCAGCGAAAACGGTGGCGGTGTACACCTTGCGGGCAATGTACTGCCTGCAACCACTGGCTTAAGCCCTGCTTCACCACGGTTTGAGTTTAACTTCGGTGGCCCCGGCACTGTGGCCAATAACAGAGCCCAAAGGGGCGGCGGGTTTTATGTAGGCGGTGGACGCAGAAATAACCCTGACGACGCTGACGACCCACCCGGTAACGGTATAATCCATGGCGCGCAGCTGATACTAAGCAATACCGCAACCATAGGCCCCGGCAACCATGCATATGAGTATGGCGGTGGTGTATATGTGTCCGGTGGCGTCCGCGCAGGCGGCGCAGGAGGAGGCGCTACAGGTGGAATACTGCGATTTGGAGGCAATGCGTCCGTAGTAGGCAACACTACCGATGGAAGAGGCGGCGGTGTAGTACTAAAAGCTGGGCGAGACATCGGTACTGGTACAGAGCATCAGCATAGTCACCCCGGTGCACTTCTGTCTATGCGGGGCGGTAGCATAACTGGCAACACTGCCGAATATGACGGCGGCGGCCTATGGATACCCAATGTCACTGCTACCTACAATATCGTGCCTTTTGTTAGTGACACGATTCTTACAATGGACTTAGTATCTCAGCCCAACTCACAACGCAATAATCGAAGATTGACCGGTGTCAATATAAGCGACAACACCGCCACAGCAGGCTATGGCGGTGGGGTATGGCTAGGCCGCGGTCTTAATTTGTACTTGATAGGTAGCCATGTTGTATCCAACACTGCAGGCCGCTATGGTGGAAGTGTATTTTTACATGCAGGTATACTTGGCGGCCATGGCTCCAACACTCTTACCATGCTTGGCGGTTATCTCAGCGGCAGCGCAATGAGAGGCGGCGGTGTATATATACAAGGGGGCACAGGAGATGTCCCCGGCGCAACTTTTAACATGGACAACACTGTTGCAATACCCGCAGTCGGTGGTGCACCCGCCATCCCGGCAGGTTCCCCTACTATCGGTAATCCAGCAGGGTCAAATCTTGCACGTGGTACAGCCAGCATCAACGGAGGCGGTGTGTATATACAAGGCGGAGACACGGCCAACAACGCAGGCACATTCAACATGCACAGCGGGGCCATTGGCGCTGTTTACCCAGACGGAACTAACCGGGGCAATATAGCCCTCCAAAGCGGCGGAGGCTTATTTATTGGCGCAGCCCGCAGCTTTGGTGCACAAGCAGCAGTGTTCAACACACCAGGTACTACTGCCCGCAGTTTTATCGGCAATGATGCAGGTCAAAGAGGCGGCGGAATATTTATTTCTAATGATTTTAATCTTAATCTTCACGCAAATACAACAATCAATAATAACCGTGCCCGATATGGCGGCGGCGTTTGGGTTTCCCCCGGCGCATCCATGACAATGCAAACTGGTGGTACAAGTGCCATCAATAATAACCGTGCATATTATGGCGGTGGGGTTTTTGTGGCTGATGAGGCTAATCTTACATTGCAAAGCGGAATTTCTGTTCGAGGAAACGCGGCATACCACGATGGAGGTGGAGTGTTTGTCGCAGGTGGCACAACCACTGAAGTTGGCGGGATACCCATCACCACCGATGGCGCGGCATTTAACATGACCGCAGGCATCATTGGCGGCACAACCCTAGGCGAAGCAAATACAGCCGAAAGAGGCGGTGGGGTATTTGTAGCAGGTGGCAGCTCTGCCACCACAGGCAATCATGGCCAGTTTACCCTCACAAACGGTGACATTAGAGGCAATCGGGCCATATATGGCGGCGGGGTGTATATCAGTGACGGGCATTCTGATGCTGTAGCAATCAGCCATGATGGTATGTATATCGGCCAGGCTCCATACTATCTAGATGGCTCAACTGACCAAGCTCCATACTACCTGAGCGGCTCAATTGGCCGTGCTCCATACCATCATGAAGGCATGTCTGGGGACTCGTATAACTCTGGCGGCATATCCCCACTAAATGTCTTCGAAGGCAGCGGCGGACGGTTTAACATGAATAGTGGCCATATCCGCTACAATACAGTCGGCAATAACAATGATGCAGAAAACATAATCGTCGGCAATGGCGGCGGCGTATGGATAGCCAATTACGGATATTTTTATGTAACAAATGTAACCTTTACAGGCAACAGAGCCATCGGTACATTGGACGCTAATGACCTGCCAGAAGGCGGTATGGGCGGCGCAATATTCACAGTCCGAAACGAATATCGTGATCCAATGCTACGCGTAACCCCCAACTGGCTGGGAGCAGCTACTACATTTGCGTATAGCAATATAATCATGAGCGGTGTAAGCAACTTTAGTGCAAATACTGCAGTCACCCTTGAACTGCCCCCTCAAAACGCAACAGAGGCAATTGCAAATAGCCTCTTTGGAACCACCAGCGATGATACTATTCCTGCCCCACACCCCCTGAACAACGCCGATATAAACTTCATGCACCGGCCAGAAGGCACGTTTTATTTCTTCTCAACAGACCAACGGCTGTATCAAATGCCAAATCCGTACATCTATCGGCTAACAGGCAACCAATTTATACTGTTCCGCACCATAAACACTCATGTAACGGATGCAATGTTTAACGCTGACCCTGATGGCAGGCTTGTAAGGTTCAACGCAAACGGTGAATCTTTAAGCAACCTGTGGGTCGAGGTACCTTTCGCAAGCGGAAGCTACGTGGCAACAAGCTCCAATAGTCCTATTGCCATTGATTTTGATGGAAGGTTTACCTATCAGCTTGTACAGGTTATGTCTATACGGGGCTTCCAGATACCCATGGGACAGTGGCAAATTACCTATAACCCAGATGCACCTGCTACACAAAACCCCTTTACTGTAACGGTAATTGGCCACCCATCACCTATGGGCTTTGCATCAACCGATACCCGTTTCCCGGCAGGGACTATCCATCCACTTACTCCAACAGAACACAATATCTGGTATTTTGGCAACTGGATAAACTATGAACTGCCCCTGACCGGGGGGATAGGTACGCAATTGTTTATCATATCCGGCAGTGTATTCTTCTTTATTGCCATGATAGGGGCATTGGTACTGGTTTGCAAAAAGAAGATGCAAAGATAAGCTCCTGTATGATTTATAGTCATCGCAACTGAAAACAGTCCTGGCTGTCATCGAAACCCAATTTAATCACTTGGGATTTTCGGTTCGGTCAGGACTGTTTCTGCTTGCCTCTTAAAATCTGCCTTCTGCGCCTGAGGGAAATGCGGTCACGATCCTCCTTGTGGAAGGTTTTTTTACTGGTTATTAAGCTGTTAAGTCTTAAAATAGTCTCCGCAAGTGCCCTGCCAGTGTGATATATCCCCTTCCATGGGTTGCCGATGTCTGAGACTATCGGCTCCCCCGTGCGGGTAAGTAGTTGGCGGCTCTCCCCTATAGACTCGACAATAAACTTATCTCGGATAAATTCCCAAGTACCTCGTAGCGCTTTTGGATATTTATCTTCCTTGAAGTATACACAGCCGTTGGCATAGCCCACCAGCGCTTCGAAATTATGCCACCATTCCTTGTCACTAACCAGCGGCCTGTTGTCGGCTGTGCCTTCGTAGAACACTCCGCCGTATTCGTGGTCATAACCACGCCTTATGGAATGATCCACCATGCCTTTGACAACATTTATAAAGTAACCTCTCTCTAGCTTCTGATATGGGCCGGCATTAATGGTTTCAAGTGCCAGTGTCAACAACCAGCTTAACCCTATGTTATGCCCATAGGAAGTTGTGTCTGTTGGAGCTTCTACTACTTCGCCAGCCTGCCTTTCGGCGCTCCATGTACGATGTATCTTTATGGACGGGATGCGGTTAAACGCCGCGTCAAGCTGGCCGTAACCAAACCCATTTACGGAGTTAATCATCCGGGACATGATTAATTCGACTATCTCCTTTAGCTTGCGCGCATAGATTTCCATGGGAAGCACAGTGTACAGGGCGGTAAACGCCATCATCAAATGCATGTGAACGTCAAGAGATTTACGCTCACCGGCATAAACGCCTCCTGCCGAGGGGGACCAGTCCGGCTCCAGATTTTCGTAGTATCCGCCGTTTTGCGTGTCGGCGGCGTAAACCTGGATAAAGTAAAAAAGCTTTTCGACATAGGACATTGCCCTGGCATCCTTGTATTGGCGATAATATTCTGTCAATGCGTACATAGCAATGCTTTGTCCGTAGATCAGCTTACTGTTATCTTCCATTGTCCCGGCACGGTCGGTTTTCCAACCAAATCCACCGTGTTCATCATCCCAGAAATGCTTAATCAAAAATTCTAACCCTTGCATCGCTGCCTGTTGCATAGGCTCTTTGTGTATAGGAGCGCAGAAGTCTGTCAGATACGAAAATCCCCACAACATATGGCATTGCGTCACCAGATATTTATTGGTATCGGCAGTGGGGCTCCCGTGCTCGTCAAAGCACGTGAGAAAGCCGCCGTATTGGGCATCTATGCTGTGTGTAAGCCAGAAATCAATTATCTTACGAAGTGTGGACTGCATTTCTGACCTTAATGAAGCAAAGCTTTGCGGCATTTTACATCCTCCAATATAGCTTTGAATTGCTTTAGTTGTTCTCGTTTACTCGGACACAAGCTGCGCCAAGGTAGCCGACATCTTTAGCCCAATCTATATTTATTTTGCGCCTTTGCCGGCAGCAAATTAACTCAAGCATTGTAATCTGTAGCAGGAGCATTTTCAATGGATTTCCAGCTGTGCGAAGGGGAATTGTATGCGTTATTATATATTATGTAGTAATGAACGCAAAAAGAGGGCAGTTGCAAATTTTATCGCAACCGCCCCAAGTTTCCTACTTACTAAATATCCCTGCACTGACAAACCTGAAAATTGATAAAATTCATTTGTAAAACTATACATTTTTTGATATACGACTACGCTATTTTCGTAATTGTTATCTCTGCTTGCGGATTTACAGTTCCGACTTGAGCTGTTGTGCCGGGATTCGGAGTTAAATACATAGTTGATGTTGTAGCTACGCTTATGATACTTGTGCTTGTAACTGTCGATGGTGTACCAACGATGGTTGATGACGAATATGTGGCTCCATTCACCATAACATCATAAGCCTGCCCAACTCCAGATGCAGTCTGTGTTCCAATTGCCCATGTGACTAAATAACTTCCTGGCTGCAATGTAAACGTTCCTGCACCATCTGAGGTGATATAAGGTGCGCCGCCATTATTAACAGCATTGTTGTACGGTATTATTTGTCCACCAGTGTAAGTCGTTCCGCCCGTATTTATAAGCGAAAACTCAGATGCATAAAGTGCAGGAGCGGGAGCACCTGTAGCACCGGTGGCTCCGGTGGCTCCAGTTGTACCTGTTGCTCCAGTTGTACCTGTTGCTCCAGTTGCGCCTGTTGCGCCTGTTGCTCCAGTTGCACCTGTTAGACCAACTGCACCATCTGCACCGGTTGGGCCTGTGGAACCGGTTGGGCCAACTGCGCCATCCACACCGGTTGGGCCTGTGGGGCCAGTTGGGCCCGTTGCACCTGCCACGCCATCTGCTCCGGTTGGGCCAGTGTTACCTATTGGGCCTTGCACACCTGCTATCCCTTGTGGGCCGGTTACCCCTTGCGGGCCTGCAATTGTTCCTACATCTACCCATGCACCTGTAACAGTGTCCCATACATAAAGATCAGGAGCAATATAATAAAATTCTCCCGGTGTACCTACTGGCACTGCCGCTTGCAATGATGCAAGGTCTGGATAGGTGCCAACAATTGTACCTACAGTCCCCGCAACGCCTTGGATACCCTGGATACCCTGCGGGCCATCGATGCCCTGCGGCCCTGTTGGGCCCATTGGGCCTGTTGCACCTGCCGCGCCGTCTGCTCCGGTTGGGCCTGTTACACCTGCCGTGCCGTCTGCTCCGGTTGGGCCTGTTACACCTGCCGTGCCGTCTGCTCCGGTTGGGCCTGTTGCACCTGCCGCGCCGTCTGCTCCGGTCGGGCCTGTTGCACCAATAGTGCCTTGCGGGCCTGTTACACCTTGGGGACCTGCAATAGATCCGGCATTTTGCCACGAATTTGTTACAGGATCCCATACATATAGGTCAGGGTCTATAAAGTAAAACTCTCCTGGTGTTCCAACTGGAACCGCCGCTTGTAATGATTGAAGATCTGGGTAAGTGCCGGCAATTGTACCAACCGTACCGGCAGGGCCTTGAGGCCCAGTTGCCCCTGTTACACCAGTTGGCCCAGTAGGCCCGGCAGGGCCTGTGTTACCAGTTAGGCCTTGAGCACCTTGTACACCTTGGGGGCCTGCGATAGACCCGGCATTTTGCCATGAGTTAGTTACAGAATCCCATACATAAAGATTTGGGTCTACAAAATATAATTCTCCTGGTGTGCCTACAGGCACTGCGGCTTGCAGTGATGCAAGGTCTGGGTAGGTTCCGGCAATTATGCCAACCGTACCGGCAGGGCCTTGGGGTCCGGTTGTACCTGTTGAACCGCCTTGGCCTTGGATGCCTTGCGGGCCTTGGGACCCGGTTGCGCCTTGTAGTCCTTGGATACCCTGAGCCCCTGTTGCCCCCTGTTGCCCTGGCCTACCTGGCAGCCCTGGAAGACCCGGCCTTCCTTGCGGGCCTTGTGGCCCAGCTGGGCCCTGTGGGCCTGGAGGGCCTGGCGTTGGCCTTGGTGGGCAGCAACAGCAGCATAATAGCTTTCCACATTCGTGGCAGTTGCCATGGCAATTGCCGTCGCATCGCCCTATGCATTTGCATTTATCGTTGTTCATATTATTTTCCTCCTTGGATTATTGCTTTTCTTTAAACTTACAGTGTGGCGGCGGCGCAAAAGTGTCTATCGGGAACTCCAGTCCTTCGAAAAACTCGCATGGATTTACCGGGCAGTCTGAACCGCATTCCTCTGGCTCACAAAAGCCCTTGGATTCCACGTTAAGGCATACAATGCGGAACAGTTTCATTATGCTAAAGAGTCCGATGGTTACTGCCACATCCACGGGAATCCGGTCACGGTGGTTGCATCTAAACTCGGCTTTTAGACCAATTGCCTTGCCTTCCACCATCACAAAGGGCTGACCGCTTGCAGAGTAGCCATCTGTATACATAGGAAAGTCAGAAAAAACAGTGGTATCTGCGCCTTCAGAGCCGAACAGGCAATATTTCTTTTTGCTGGTTGAGTAAGCACCTATGCTTAGGATTATTTCATTATTGCAATCCATAAATGTAAGGATGTACTCAAATGTGAACTCTACTTCTATATCCCAAAACCCCTTTTTAAAAGCTGAGGGCTTCTTGCTTGATACTGTAGTTTTCTTTAGTACAAGGTCATCCATGTCTACAGAGCCTGCGCCGTGGGGTACAGGCATTACTTCACCTTTTTTCACATGATGGCCGTCGATGGTTACCGGCCATAGAGCGTATGCCACTATGGACAGGCAGTCCTGCGCTCGGCAGCTGTCATATACCTTGTGTGCAATTATTGGCTCTGTGCGCAGTTTTGGATCTGGCTTGGACTTACACGGGTCGCGCCGTGTGTGTGTGTCGATATTAATAGCCATATATATTCTCCTTCTTGTATTTTATTTTACGGTTACCGAAACCATCGCATTGACGCAGCTTAGGCTATCCGGAGCAATCAGCCTTATTGCAACGGTGCTTTCGCGGTCTGAGGTTTGATAGCTTACCTTGTGAGACATTTTTACATCTGTATCCCCTGATTTTTGGGAAATGGCTTCCCGCCTCACTACTGTGCTGCCGCAACGGAATTCTAGGTTTATAACCACTGGGCAGGCTTTACTGTTTTTGGCTGTGAGGCCAAAGTCTAGCTCTACGTTCTTATCTTTTGGAAACAGGATAAGGGGTTCACCGTTTTTGCAGATTAGTTTCGCACCGTTTTTGCAATGTTCTTTCTCCTGCAAAAGCATGATCATAGACTTGTGCCAGTAGTAGCCGGCCTCTGTTGCGAATATTGAGGTGCAAAGCGGCGGGTCAGGTTTTGGTGGGATGTGTTTTGACACTATTGCCAGCTTTTCTTTTAGCAAGGCTTGAAAAGCGATTAGTTTTTCTACCAGGTCTGCCACGCTTTTATTCACTGCTATGATGCTTTGCAAATCGGCGCAACCGCAGTCGCTTTTTTTTGCACACTCCACTACATAATGTATCTTTTCGCTTTCGGCCTTTAACACATGACTTATTGCTACCTCTTCCATTGCAATAGATGTCAAAATTGCACCAAGCGCCTGCTCTAAGGTTGGCATTTTACTTATGTCCGGCATCTTTGGCATGGACATACTATCCCTCTTTTCTTATGCGATGGTCGTCTATAGCAATTTACCTTTTCGTTATCTCATTGCGAGTCAAAAATCTTAGGCAGTAGTGAGTTTTTGACGAAGCAAAGGGATTACGAAAAGTTGAATTGCTCTACCTCATCATATTCATGTAAAAAGTTTTTGTCCCTCTTTTGGGCAAAAACACACAAATCCCTCCTGTGCATATATTGATATGGAAAGGAGTGGGTAAACATGTCCTCACCTACCCTGCCCGACTACACAAAAATAACCAGGGAAGATGCTATTAATCAGATATTGCTGTCTATCGCAATGGAAGAGTATGGGCTAAGCCATATAATCAATGCTGAAGGTGAAAAAATCCAATATGTACTTGGTACACTTGAGGGAATACCTGGCCCAGGGGCCAGTGTTGAAGATGTTATCAATGTCAATGAAAGCGTAACAGACCTGCTGGCTCAGGCTACGGAAACACAACGAGCTTTGGTGGAAAAACTTAAGGCCGCCGTATCCTCATCAGTCTTGCGCGGGCCTACTGGGCCTACTGGGCCTATTGGGCCTATTGGGCCTATTGGGCCAACAGGGGTTACTGGACCATCTGGGGCTACTGGTTCTGCCGGAGCTGACGGTGCTACAGGCCCGCCTGGGCAACAAGGCCCAACAGGTACTACAGGCCCAGCCGGTGTTGATGGCGCAACTGGTATAACCGGCCCAACTGGTACAACTGGTGTTACCGGTCCTAAGGGCGATTCAAGCTTCATACTTATCTCTATAACTGCAACCGACTACCTAGCCCTATCTGACGATGATAAGCGCAATCCAGGCATACACTGGGTTATCCATCCTGACGGTTTTCCATTAACAACATAAAAGGAGTGAATCAAATGGCAAGCGGAGTATCACTAGAGTACTTAAAATCCTTACTGGGGGCGCCTGGCGGCATACCAACCCTTGATGACGAAGGTGAAATACCAATTACACAGCTTCCAACCCTTGTAGCCCTGTTTAAAGGCCAATTTCCTGATGAGGCAGCATTAGTGGATGCATTCCCCGAGGCAGGGCTAGCCAACTTTGCCTATGTAGATGACACCCTTAGCTTCTGGTACTGGAATGCAGGCCTGGAAGACCCACTGGAGCCTGCATGGGTAAACCAGGAAATCACTGAAGACGACTATGACCTGCTTACAGACTTAGCAAAAAGCATGGTTCCATACCTAATAGTGCCGGATCCAGCACCTTAATTATCGAAGCTGCAGGGCCTTGGGCTATCGGATCGATGATATAGCAAATTAATTTGAAATCAGTCCTGCCAGTCGCTGAAAACCCACCGAATCATTCAGGGTTTTAGCGATTAATAGGACTGATTTTTATTGAATTGCTTTAGCAATTCATATTTAAGCGGTCCCATCTGTCGCCGAAAGGGGAATTGTTATATATGATAACCATCAGCTTATGCATGATTGTCAAAAACGAAGAGGCTGTGCTAGCCCGATGCTTAGATAGTGTCAAGAATGTGGTTGACGAGATTGTCATAGTAGATACTGGGTCTACTGATAGCACTAAGGCTATTGCAGCCAACTACACTAACAAAATCTTTGACTTTGAATGGGTACAGGATTTTTCAGCGGCACGGAATGCAGCATTTTCTTATGCTACATGCGATTATCAGATGTGGCTTGATGCTGATGATGTGTTTCCTGAAGAATCTGTTGAGAAGCTGCGATTGCTAAAGGCGAACCTTGACCCGACGGTTGATATTGTAACCATGAAGTATTTCACCAATTTTGATGAGCATGACAACCCGATTCTTATTTCCACTCGGGAGCGAATTTTTAAGCGCCGTAATGGGTATGCCTGGCAGGATCCAGTGCATGAGTTTATTCCTATGGCTGGCAATATTTTTTACAGCGATATTGAGGTACATCATAGGAAAGAAGGGCAAGATAGAGCTTCTACCCGCAACCTTGACATATACAAAAATCATGAGCAAAGCGGCAAAGCTTTTACCCCGCGCCAGCTTTACTACTATGCCCGGGAACTAAAAGACCACGCCCAGTGGGTAAGCGCGGCCTATTATTTTGCTAAGTTTTTGGATACAGGGAAGGGATGGATAGAGGACAATATCGGGGCCTGCTATAATCTTTCTATATGCTACAACGCCCTTGGAGATGAGCATAAAGTCTTGCCTACTTTGCTTAAAAGCTTTGAGTATGATGCCCCACGAGCTGAGATTTGTTGCGAAATCGGATACCACTATAAGCGTGCAAAACAATATGCCACGGCTATCAAGTGGTATCAGCTTGCGGCGGATATGATTTTGCCAGATACTATTGGGTTTGTACTTACAGATTATTGGGGATATATTCCCAACATTGAAATCTGCGTTTGTAGCTGCTATCTGGGAGCTTACAGCAAAGCCGAAGCACATAACGAGCGGGCTGCTAAATTTAAACCTGATGCGGTGGCAGTGGACATCAATAGAAAGTACTTGGCTTCCTTACAGCAGTGTACAGGGGAATAACACTTTTTGCATCAACTGAAACATGCAATATATTGTTTCACTTTTGACAAAAGCGATAAGCTGAACTTGCATACGGATGCAAATTGATGCGACACTACCGCACCACTATCCCAACAACCTCATTGTGCGTCCCCACCCTAAGCGGTATAGACCACACATGCACCCCTTTGGTGACAATGATATGGGGGCTGCTATCATCATGTTGAAAGTGCCCTCGGTCAATCACATACATGGCCCTGGTTATAAAATTGATAGGAAACAGCGCCCCGCCATGGGTATGTCCAAACATAGCAAGGTCAACATCGCTGCCGTATTCGTTGATATGGGCAGGGTTATGGTCTATGACTATCACAGGCAAGTCAGGGGGGAGGCTGCGGTACTCTAAGTCTGCATGTACTGCCTCCATAATATAAGAAAGTTCCCCTCTGTACCTGCTGCCAAAGCCGTCTCTTGTCCACGGCGGCAGTGCATCTAGCCGTCCTATTATTACCAGGCGGTCATCAACTATCACATGCTCGTCCATCAACAATTGTATTCCGCTTTCTTCCAAAAAATTTTTCATGGAGCCCAAGGTCGGTCCGGTGTCATGGTTGCCTAGACTGGCGAATACCCCTAATGGCGCGTTGATGCTTCCAAGTAGGGCTGCCGCTCTTTCCGGGTCGTTGATTGCATAGAAATCATCGTTGAAAATGTCACCAGCGATACATACTATGTCTGGATTTAAACTGTTGATATAAGCTACAACCCGGTGTAAACGGCGCTCGGAATGGATCTCACCCAGGTGTAAGTCACTTATTAGCACTATGTTTAGCTCGCCGCCAGGGCTGCGCTGCAACTCGATTTCATGGGTAGTAATCCGTATCTGAGTGGCGTTTACAACACCGTAGCCCACGACCAGTGTTGTAAGTGCAATGGCTGCAACACCTGCATAAAATTTTCCTTTGGCCAAAGTGCGTAGTGGTATAAGAAAGATACCCCTTGCAATTGCCACTGCTATATCGGCTACAAGCATAAATATCAGCAGGTACATAAAAAAACCAGTAAGATATCCCCCAGTCACCCGCAATCCATAGCTAAAGGGAATAGGAAAGGCCATAGGAATCAAGGATTTCAAAGACATAGCTGCCAGGATTACGAACACAAATGTGAATATCCCCGCACTAATTCCAGGGAACACATGCTCAAGCCACCTATACAGCCGCCACCCAATATAGAATGCCGCCCCAATATAAAAGGCGGCCATTAGTAAGCCGCCTGCAACACCTAAGATATTCATTTATCACCCAATATTAAGCTGGCCAAATCCATTGGCTGGACTGGCTGGCCGTCTTTGTATACCCGCATTACCCCCGCAGAAAACTCGTCTGCCAGTATAACGCCATCTCCGCTTTTGAAGAACTCGTATTTTATATCGTATAACTCCAGGCCTTTTTGCGCCAACTCATCAGCTACTAGCTTGGTTATTTTTTTAGTTAGGGCTTTACAGGACTTGTACTCATCTTCTGTCATTATTTCCAGTGCCAGCAGCGCGTCTTTGGTTATTGGCGGATCCTTCCGCTCGTCATCTTTTATGGTTACCTCTACAAGGTAGCCCAGATTTGTGCCAAAGCTGGTGTATGCGCCGTATCTTCTTAGGAAGCTGCCATCTGCCTTTACGCGGCAAATAAATTCTATGCCATTTCCAAAGGGCTTAGCAGGCTGTACCGTCATGGTTGCAGCTTGGATGTCGCTGTCTATATAGTGATTGGGGATGCCTGCCTGGCTTAGCTTTTCGAAGAAATATTTCGAAAGCCGAAGGGACTCGCGGCCCAGGCCATCTATGCTTAAACCCACCGCGTTTTCTCCTGGATCAAAAACCCCATCCTTGCCTGTGGCCGTATCCTTAAGCTTCAAGGTGTATGTGCCGTCTGGGTTTTCGTATACGTCCTTGGTTTTGCCTTGGTATAGCAGGCTTTGCTTTCTGGCAGCGCCTATGTCTTTGCGGCAGAATAGGTTGTCACATTTTATTTTGTCTATTTCGCTGTATAGAGCCTCCCTTGCAGCCTCCCGGGTTTTGGCCTTTCTTGCAATGAGGAGCACACGGCCTCCGTTTGTCAGGTAAGGATTGTCATTATGAATTGTGGTATTTGCGCCTTGGGTTGTAGCATCTGTGCCTTGGGTTGCAGCCTCATTAGCTTTAATCCTATCGCAACGTTTTGTGGCACAGTGGAAAACTAAAGTATCGGGGCATAGTTCATCCAGCCCGCGTATCGGGTAGCCTGTCTCATACTTACCTGGATAGCCATTGGAGGCCAGCACCACGGCTATCATCTGGTCTTGGCTCCATGCCAGGGCTGGGGTTTTATCGGCCAGTATATCTGTTATGACCTTGTACAGATCTCCTTCCAATAGGGGCAACACAATTTCTGTTTCCGGGTCGCCAAAGCGGGCGTTAAACTCTATTACCTTGGGGCCCGTGGAGGTGGCTATAAGTCCCGCAAACAGTACGCCTGTGAAGGAACGTCCTTCCTTTACCATGGCCTTTGCAGTTTTTTCCAAGATTTCTGTACGGGCAATTTCAATATCGGTTTCGCTTACATAAGGGGTGGGGCTGTATACTCCCATGCCGCCAGTGTTTGGGCCTGTATCGCCGTCATAGGCCCGTTTGTGGTCACGGGCAATAGCCATGGGGTATACCTTTTCCCCTTTTACGAAGGCCATGTAGGAAAACTCTTCGCCATCCAAGAACTCTTCTATTACCACAGTTTTTCCCGCCTCACCAAAGCGGGCGTTTTGCAGCATATCCTTTAGGGCCTGGTCTGCCTCGTCCAGTGAATCTGTGATTATAACACCCTTGCCCTCGGCCAGGCCGTCGGCCTTTAATACATATGGCGGGGCATGGTTTTTGATGTATTCAATTGCCCTTGGGTAGTCGCTGAAGGTAACATGAGTCCCTGTGGGGATTTTGTATTTTTCCATTAGCTTTTTGGCAAAGGACTTGCTGCCTTCTATTATGGAAGCATCCTTTGTGGGGCCAAAAATCGCAAGGCGCTCTTTTAAAAAATAGTCTACAATCCCAGCATCAAGTAAAACTTCCGGGCCTGGGATTGTTAGACTAATGCCCTCACTTTTAACAAAGGCAGTCAGCTTTGCAAAGTCCATAGGGTCTATGGAAACTCTTGTCGCCACTGATTCCATACCTGCGTTGCCTGGCGCTACATATACTTTGCTTACGTGAGGCGACTGGGCCAGTTTCCATGCAATGGCGTGCTCGCGGCCGCCTGTGCCTACTATCAGTACTTTGTTCATGGGTTCCTCCTAAACATAAAAAGCATTTAACACCGTTCTGTAACAAGTCATATTTGGCCTATATCTTCGGCTATTAAAAATTTCCTTGTCATCATTGTATATTGCTTTCATGATTGCGGCAGCCACTCCGGCAGAACGACTTACGCCAGCCTCGCAGTGCACTATTAGTCTGTCAGCGGTTTTTGCATTTTTGGTGACAAAAGATACTATTTCTAATGCATGGGCATTGGTAATGCAGTTTTCCTCGCCCCGGTCTACATCGTTAAACTTTAGCTTACACCTGGCCGTGATACCATTGTCCGGGTTAGTATCCAGTATAGGAGAGCTTTTATCGCAATCGGAAATGGAAATTACGGCAGATGTTTCATTGTGTTGTTGGTGGGAATATTTTATTGCATTTTCTCTGCTCATTACATGTATAGTCATTTTGCCCCCTAATGCTTAAAATGCCTTACCCCGGTAAATATCATTGCAATACCATGCAAGTCACAAGCATCAATTACATCTTGGTCTTTGATGCTGCCTCCCGGCTGGATTATCGCGGTTATCCCAGCTTTTGCAGCTACCTCCACCGTATCTGGCATTGGAATCATTGCGTCTGAAGCCAGTACAGTATCTTTCGCCAACATGCCGGCATTGGCTATTGCTATCTTTGCCGCACCTACACGGTTGGTTTGGCCTGTGCCTATGCCTACAGTCATGTTTGGCCTTGCTAAAAGGATGCCGTTGGATTTTACATACTTTATTACCTTCCAGGCAAATTCTGCAGCTTCTTTCTCATAGGCTGTTGGTTTTCTTTTTGTGGGGTAGGATAGCTTTGCGTTTTTGATGCTATGGAGGTCTCTTTCTTGGACTAACAGGCCGCCGGATATAGTGGCAAGATGATGATTTGGCAGAAATGCCTCATGGATAGGGCTCTCAGCCGGGGCAATTTGGGGCGTGTTTTCAGATGGCTGATTATCAGCTATAGCCTGTTCCCCCATATCCACCTGCAGCAGCCGCAGATTTTGTTTCTTTGTCAGGATTTTCATTGCTTCAACGGAGAAGCTTGGGGCAATGATTATTTCTAGGAAGATGTCTGTCATTTTCTTGGCACGCCGCCCGTCCACTTCCCGATTAAGAGCTACTACCCCTCCAAAAATAGAAACCGGGTCGGCTCTATATGCCCGCTCATATGCATCGGTGATATGCTCCCCTACCCCCACCCCACATGGGCAAGAGTGCTTTACAACCACAACTGCCGGGGAGTCAAACTCCCTTACCAAGGACAGGGCAACGTCTGAGTCTTGTATATTAATATAGGAAAGCTCCTTGCCATGAAGCTGCTTTGCCTTGATTATAGAGTTTCTCGGCAGCAATGGATTGCTATACAGGGCGGCTTGCTGATGGGGGTTTTCTCCATAGCGAAGAGATTGATTTTTATCATAGGTCAGTGTCAAGGTTTCCGGGTGCAGCTCTTTGGTAAAATACCCGGCGATTAATGCATCATATGCGGCGGTGTGACGAAAGGCCTTGGCCATCAGTGACTTTTTTGTATCCATACGAATCTTTCCTGTAGCCAACTCTGCAAGGATTTTGTCATAGTCTGCCGGGTCTACAACTACCGCCACATGGGCATGGTTTTTTGCGGCAGAGCGTATCATTGCCGGGCCGCCTATGTCTATGTTTTCAATTGCATCTGCCTCGGTGATGTCTGGCTTCTGGATTGTGGCCTTAAATGGATAGAGATTTACTGCCACGATGTCTATTGTGTCAATGGAAAGCCTGGCCAAGGTCTCCATATGTGAAGGATTGTCACGCGCGGCAAGTATGCCGCCATGGATTGCCGGGTGCAGGGTTTTTAACCGTCCGTCTAAAGCTTCGGGGAAGCCGGTTATATCTGGGATGTTTATGGCTCCGTATTCCTTTAGCAGCTCATATGTGCCGCCAGTGGAGATTATCTCGTAGCCTTTGGCTATCAAGCCCTTTGCAAAGTCTACAATACCACTCTTGTCTGATACACTTAATAATGCGCGTTTCTTCATGGATTGCCTCCCTATATGTTGTTTCATTTTTGATAAGAATTAAGGCTGGCCTACTAAGCCGTATAAACACTGGGTTTATGGCCCCAAAAACGTCTCAACCCGCCTTAAGTTCATCCTCTTTATAATACTGCGGTTTTGCCATGGTTCGTCAACATACCGTTCATGATAATTCCTCAACCGCACCCTAATATCAGTCCGCAGACTAGCATTATCGGTCACTCCATATATTTCAATAAGGCTCCCCGCATTGTCTGCATCCCAAAAATGACCCCGCATAGTAAAGTGATACTCACTGCTGTGCCGATACAAGTTGGCATTGAGCCTCCCGGACACAAACCCAGACCCAGACACATTGGCCGCTACAAGAAACACCATGCCGATAATCAGATAAACCCGCATAACATCAAACTTATCCCGATACAGGGCAATAAGTGTAGCCACACACAGCAGCACTTCCATCACAAGAAAGGTAATAACCGCCATCCTAAGAGGCGTAAATCCAAAGACCTGCATATACATATTCATCCGATAAAAAGAAGACGCAATCAATACTCCGGTAAAAGCTGTAAGCATCACCAGCATCACCCGGATTATCCCGCTACGGGCATGGTGACGATATACCTGAAGAAAGAAGATTATCACCGAGAAGTTGATAATAGTAAGAAACAATAGCTGAAAAAACCCTTCCCGAGCATACTCCGCAAACACAACTCCAGGGGGCAAAGTATTAAACCCGCCCATAAAAAGATAGGCAAGCTGAATATAACAAAAAGCCAAAAACAACAAATTTATAGCAAGCAAAAAGGCCAATGCTACAATTTTATCAAGATTAAGAGGCTTGAACCGCACATTGCTATGGGCCATAAGCTTGGCCTTATACACA
>Ga0123355_10001550_pt1 | contig 32076 bp, 27 predicted proteins | sample TergutEmb28metaG_3_FD_89872 | JGI IMG/M metagenome (GOLD analysis project Ga0123355, IMG submission 89872) | Embiratermes neotenicus P1 segment gut microbial communities from Petit-Saut dam, French Guiana - Emb289 P1 | ecosystem: Host-associated > Arthropoda: Insects > Digestive system > Gut ...
GTTGGGGGTGGGGGGGGTGGGGGGGGGGGGGGGGGGGGGGCGCGTGGAAGGTGTAACGGCAAGGTACAAGGTATTCTGTACCCATCTGCATGACCTGACCTCTAGATTAGAACTTATCACTGGCTGAGGCAGTTCTCCCAAAGGGGTCCAAGAAGGATTGACCCCTCTCCCAACCCTTGAAGATGATGGCATTATATTCTTTTGAAAAGCAGGACACCCCTAATCCACTGACACAGTGTCACATCCCAAAAGATTTGTATCCTCACATGAAATATTGATGGTTTCAAAAACATTCAATCGTTGAAATGAAGTGTGTGCATGGGAAGAACATACAACTGAAATCATGAATTAAAATTTTCTTCAAGCATGCTGAAGCCAGTGTGCTTTCTTCACTCTGCTGTTTGTAAAGAACCATATGCAACTTTGTAACAATCATTGACATCACACACATCAGTTTAGTATCCAAAGAAATGGTTTTGTCATGGGTTAGGTAATAGCTTAAGAATCTTTGGTTATTATGCATCTTTTACTTTCTCCAGATGACACGTGAAGCTGAAATAAAAGTGAAGAAAGCTAGAGATGTTGTTGAGAAAATTCTGCTGGAGAAAAGAGGTAAGACACATTTCATTAAAAATTTCCTGGCTGGCAACAGTGTTGATGACAATGACAATGGTGATGACATCAACAACAATTGCAACAATGATGGTGATGGTGGTGGTGATGATGATGATGATGATGACAACGACGACGATGACGACAATGGTCGTGCCAATAATAAAATAATTGCCTTAATTAGGCTTGATTTCAAGAGGCAAAACTAAGAAACAAAATACTGAGCAGTCAATTTTAGGTATAAATTTTTAAACTTGCTATCCTACTCCCCTGCCTCATCCCAACATGACACCCCCAGCCTACGCCATCTGTACTATATGTGTAGTGAAAACTTAACACAAAGGCTTGTATGGAATAACAATTTTCGTTGATGAGGAACAAGTATTTACTTTGAGAGGAAAATAGTGGCTTAATTTTTAATCTACAAGTACAGCAGAGTCCCGTTTGTCCAACCTAAACTGGACCAATAGGTGGTCAGATTACCAAAAACGTTGAAAAATGCGAAAATTAGGGAAAAACAGATGGCAAATAGAATGGAAGTGCTGTAGTACACGTTTGGTTTATTAACAATTATTCTGCTCTACAACTAACATAATGGAGTACAGAACTATTTTTTTAAGAAATAAAATTCAGCCAAATAAATGGAATAATGTATTTTAAACTGATTAAATGCAACATTTAGTACACACTATGGCAAAACCCAAAATTATTGTTTAAAACGTGACTACAGTTTCTTTCCCATCTTTGCTTCTCTAGCTTGAAATGAAGTCAAGTGAATATGCTTGCACATGCGGCATATAATTGTAAATAATACATCATGTGACTATGTCAGATACAGCTGAATGTCGAATAACATACGGTTAAAATAGTCAGGCCTCTATTGTTATGTAATTTTAGGCTATGTTCCACCTGTGGCAGCTTCTGTATTTAGATGGACCACAGATCATTAAGAAAAATGTATTCATAACAATTATGATAGTGGATTATTAATACTTGTGCACTTTTTTTTTGGTGATAAACCGATAAACACTGCCATAGCAGTGTCATAACAAATTAACAGTAAAGGGTTCTAAGAGAAGCTGTTTTTTTTTTTCCACAGTTGTGTATGGAATAACAACAGGATTTGGCAAGTTTGCTAGGACTGTGATTGATGCCGACAAACTAGAGTATGTATCCAATACATCAAAGATATCAACTGTATGTACCTTCTTCTGCACACAATCTGTTCAGTAAAGCCTATTCAAATACAAACTGTGGAATTCAGTTCAATGGAAGCATATAAGTGTCACCTTGATAAAAAGAACAGATTCTAGAACACTTTATTGCATGTTATATTGGTATAACGTACCATATTTGAAAAGAAAATTTTCTGTCCTTACAGCAATATTGATATCAAACTTCCTCATGCAACATTATTACTTCTACAAGCACAAATTGAAAGGTCCCATACTGAGCTGAAATTGACCCTCATTTTGTTACAGGTCTGAAAGATGTATTGTGTGGTGGAATTTGTTTTCACTCTCAAACCAATAAATTCACTATTCTGTGAAACTGTTAAATGCTCAGTTAATAGAGTGCTCTTGTCTTGTAAGGTAAACAACAAATGTGTCCAAAAATTCTTATAAAGAAAGCTGATGAGATGCACTATTTCTCAAATTTATTTGATAAAGTACTCTATATTATAGAAACAGTGCATCTCATTGGCTTTCATTATAAGAATATATCATGATGCACAGTCTTCTGCATGTCAAATGTCCAGAAATATTTACACATTAACTTATCCCCAGACATGTGAATTTTTGCAATGGTCAAAATCTTGTCTTTTGAAAATAACTCAGTGCAATAGAATAAACATATTCTGTATGTCTTCAAAGTCATTAAAAGTTTGTTATTTGGTTAATGAGTATGAGCTCATGTCTTGAATCAAACATGGACATTTTATGGGCAGTAAAAATGGTTTATATACCATTTATGCCTCTAGGACAAAGTAAACATATATATATATAATTATATGTTTGTAGGAGGATTACAGTATGATTTGTTTCTGAGCAGGGAACTGCAGTACAATCTCATCAGGTCCCATGCAGCAGGAGTTGGAACACCTTTAAGTATTGTGAAAGTGCGAATGTTGCTTGCACTCCGGATAAACGTCCTAGCCAAGGGACATAGTGGTATCTCACTCGTAACATTGTATGCTCTAATAAAGGCATTCAACGGTAAGGAAATCATGCTGTCTCAACAGTTCTCACAGAGTATCAATTACCATGTGTGTAGTCACATATTTTATGGTACTAAAATATTCAAAATTTCCATTAAACTACAAATTACTTGTAATTTCTCAAAAATTTCTTACACTTTCTTTCATAAATTACACATGAGAACACATACAATCGTTCATAAGTGTAGACATGCATATTCTATTTTTGTAGGAAACAAGAATGATGGTAGCATAAAATTCTTTGAAATTTCTCTTTCTTAAATGCTTCCAATGCAGTCATTTAACGCTTTTTCCCTGTACTCAGGAGACTTACTAAACTCAAGAACATGCACATAAAGTGATAAATATGTCATTACTGTTAATCAATTTTATTTCACCAAACTCTCCATTCCATATTTCAGAATCATGCTTATCATGGGTGCCTGAACAGGGTTCTGTTGGTGCCAGTGGCGACCTTGCACCACTAGCACATCTTGCTCTTGGTCTTCTTGGAGAAGGGAACATGTGGAGTCCAGAAACAGGATGGGGTATTGCTAAAGATGTAAGAGGGTTGACTGATAGTTAAAAATGTATACAAACCATTAACAACACATTTAAAACCTTCCAGATTACTTGTTTGTCCATCTTAATTTATAGAGTTGCTATAGAATGGTGTTGGCAGTTGTTTCACAATGATGCAAGTTAAATTCACATTATTCATTTTCTGCACACTTGGAGGCAGCAATGTTTTATTTATTTATATATGGTTTATTTAAAAACACTTTTAATTTTTTTAGAGTAATCATTACTGAATGGTACAACGACGAATGAACTGGAAAGGATTTGTAAGGAAGTGGCTATAGTCGAACTGGGAGTATTTTGTATGGAAAACCTGAGGATAATGATAAACCTCATTCAGGACAGTCATTGTTCCATTCCACATTTAATGTTGGTATTTCTTGAAGAATGATAACTCCTTTTTTCCAGGCTATCAACCAATCACTGCTCTTCAACCATGTTAAATATAACCATATATTAACATTTAGTGATTTTAACTGACATCATATTCCACCATAAAATTACCTGTTTTCTACTAGTAGCAATTGAAACAGTACACAATTCTTGGTTAATTAATAACTGATACCAGCATATTAAGAAAAAGCAAGGATATACGATGCCCTGGACATGTAACATTACATACTTATTTACTTACTTACTTACCATATGGAGCAGAGTCCATTTTTAGAAGCTAATCAGTTCTCAGCTAGTCAAGAAATTCCCCGCATTTTATGGAATATGAAGGTTCATTACTGTATTCATAAGCGCCCAACACTGTCCCTATCCTGAGCCAGATTGATCCAGTCCATGCCCTTACACCCCACGTCCTGCAGATCCATCTTATTATTATTCTCCCATCTATACCTGGGTCTTCCAAGTGGCGCTTTCCCTCAGGTTTCCCCACCAAAACTCTGTATACACCTTTACCCTCCCTCATACGTGCTACATGTCCGCCCATCTCATTTTTCTCGATTTTATTACCCGAACAATATTGAGTGAGGAGTACAGATCATTAAGTTCCCCATTATGTAGGTTTTTTTCCACTCCCCTGTTACCTCATCCTTTGGGCCCAAACATTCTCTTCAACACCCTATTCTCAAACACCCTCAGCCTACGTTCCTCCCGCAATGTCAGCGACCAAGTTTCACACCCACACAAAACCACAGGCAAAATTATAGTTCTGTATATCTTACTCCTTAAGTTTTTGGATAGCAAACTGGAAGACAAAAGATTCTGCACAGAATGATAGCAAGCGTTCCCTGACTTCAATCTGCTTGTAATTTCTTCATGAATAGAATTTTGATGTGTTAAGGTTTTTTCCAAATATTTGAACTCTTCCACCCTTTCAAAGGACCTATTATCAATATTTGTATTGTGACTTCGTCCTGCATTCTGATCTCGAGACATGACCATGTACTTAATTTTATCAGCATTCACTTCTAGACCAATCTCCTTACTACCGACTAACAAAGCTCCTGTGTTTTTCTTTATAGTATGTATGCCTCCATCCAGTACATTAACATCATCAGCAAAGTCCAAAGCTGATGAGCACCACTTAATTTCAAGCCATTCTGGTTTGCCTGAACCCTCTTAATGGCATACTCTAAAGCAAAGTTGAAGAGCAATGGCGATAAAGCATCTCCTTGTTTCAAACCACTCCTAATAGGAAACATATCAGACATATTCTTGCCCACCTGGACTCTGTTATACGTGTAAGATTTGGTCAGACACATTTTTATTAGCCTTACCGTTTCATGTGGATACCAAACTCAATAAGAATATTATACAAGACCTCCATCCTAACTGAATCATAAGCTTTCTTGAAATCTATAAGAGCTGATGCACTGCTTCAATGGATTCCCAATTTTTCTCAAGTACCAGACGACTGCAAAATATATGATCAGTTGTTGATTTGTTGCATCAAAATCCACATTGATGATCCTCAATAATTCCCTCTGCATATGGGGTTAACCTTGACAGCAGGATGTTGGATAAAATTTTGTATGTAGTTGAAAAAATAATATGCCTCTATAATTATTACAGTCTGTTTTATCGTCCTTCTTATAAATAGGTACAATGACCAACTCATTCCACTCCTTGGGTATTTCCTCCTTATTCCAAATGAAATTGAATGTGTAAGTTTATGGATCTCTGAGCGAATTGTTCTAGCCTCTGCTTTAATCAATTCTGCTGGGATTTTATCAATATTTGGTTATTTGTGTCTTTTTAGCGTTTCAATAGCCATCTCGCCTCAAAGGTACTCGGCTCAGGCACTAGCAGTTTTGCTGTGTGTATTGCTGTCTGCCTAACATCACTAACCCCATGTACATTGAACAGCTGAGAGAAATGTTCCCTCCACCTAGCCAAAATACTGTGGGAGTCTGTAACCAAATAACCCTTTTAATCCTGTCCTATGTTAGTTCTAGGATGGTAACCCTTCTTAAAATCCATGATGCCCCTATACAAATCTGTGACATTCATAAATTTTAGCTTTCTGATATTCATTTCTTTTTGTTTGTGAAATGTCTACTAGCTTCACGTCTTACATTATTTAGATTATCTACATTGCTTTGGTTTGGATCCTGTAACCACTGCATTTTAGCATGCATACTTTGATCTAAAAAACGTAAACATTCACATTATAAAGAAAAATTAATCAAACCTTACTTTACACCCGCAAAGTTAGACAATGAATTTCAAAAAATTATTACAAATTAAGGATCAGTGGATACCCCAAAAATACCAGGGTAGATACAATCATAATACAATACCACACATATTTGATCTGGGTTCTCTACTTCAAAATACAAACATTCCTAAGAATCTATAGCCACCTCAATAAGAAATTAAACACAAAATGTTCATTTTCTTAGAGTATCATCTTGTTTACGGTCATATATTTTACCCAAATAAAATTATTGCTTGCATCTGTCTGACACTACAGACACTCCTCAGTGAAATTCATTTATTTAAACCTGTAGCGGAGAAAGCAAATCCATCTGCTAAAATGAAAACTGCCAAAGTGTAAATAATATGTTACTATATTTACAAGATCTGCTTGTACCTGACCTGAAATTATGAATGGATGTTTACAAATTTTATTTTCTATAAAACTATAGGGGTTTTCTTGCAGTGGAATGTATTCACTGTGAAGTTTTAGGCCCAGTAAAGAAGCAATAATTAACACAAACACACCTTTACTTGTCAGTAGAATAAACTACAATACTGTACAGACCAGTACTTGCAATATTCTCTGTACAAACTCTCTGCACTGGCAAGTAATAAAGAATACAGATGCTGGACTGTTGGAAAGTGAAACAATATGTTGCATTTTGAGAAATGTTGTGGGTCATGTCATGTCACTACTGCAGACGAATATTTTTTAAATCATTTCATGCTTTAAATTTCAATAATTTCTTCTCTGGTGTTCCAAGAGAGGAAATAACATTAATAAGATGTGCTTAATTTAAGTTAGCAGTTAAGCACTATATTATAAATGTCTGTTAATTAATACAAAACAAAATTTGATTGTCAGTAGTCCTGCATTGGCCAATGATGCCTCTGCATGCATTCTGTCACCACCTTCCTTTCTCAGCCTAACAACTAAGGCAAAAGTGTGACCCTTGTCATCACATAGTATGTCCACAACTTATCCATAGCCTGTTCCAAAGTGAGTTATCCGAAGAATATGATATAGTGTTGCCTCTTTAAAATTCCAGTATCTTCTCATTTCCTTATGGTCATCCAGTAGTTGCTTATGTCTTCTTCCTCATCTTCCCATCCCTTCTAGCTTACCTTCAATAACATGTTTTACAAAACAGTCCAAACACAAGATTGAACCAATCCAGTTAGCCTTCCTTCATGCTGTTGTATGTAGGATGTTCTTTCCTCCTTGACCCTTTGTAATACTTCTTCATTTTTACACAGTCTTGTTCAGTGACCCTTATACTGATATCAATTTCATTAGGTATTGGCAGCCCATGGCCTCTCTCCTATGAGGCTTGGAGCCAAGGAAGGAATAGCATTGATTAATGGAACGCAGCTGATGACATCACTAGGAGCAGAAGCTGTTGAAAGAGCTTTCTACATTGCACGTCAAGCAGATGTTGTGGCTGCACTCACCCTTGAAGTTCTCAAGGGGACATCCCGAGCGTTTGATTCTGATGTCCAAATGATTCGTCCTCATAAGGGGCAGATAGCAGTAGCTAAAAGATTAAGAGCTTTGCTCCATTCAGACACATACCCATCACAAATTGCAGGTGAATTATGGAAAAGACTTCGCTAGATACACTGTATAATAAGAAATGTTTCATGAAATTCTTAAAATGCTGAAGCACCATCTATGTGGATGATATTTAGTGAGATGAACATAATTTAGCTCTGTAAGTAAACTGCAACATGAAACACTTCACATTATGATATGCATAGACAAAATATGTGTGTGTGCATATGCACACATGTATAGCACCCTAGATAATAGATTTTAGGAAAGTCTCTCTACAAAAGAATATTATTATGTAAAATACTGGTATGGAATAAAATCTGGGTCAGTTAACATTAAGATTTTGTGAACTAAAGATAAGAATTCCTTCTTAAAATACAAGAACTCTCTTTTACAACAGACATCCTGTTGTACATATTATATTATACAAAGTATACAATTACTATCAACACAACTATTTATTGGCTTCTCCTTGTTCAAATTATGTGTAATTACTGGCCAGAAGATGACCAAAAACAATAAAAAGTTGTGTTGATGGTAATTATACACTCATTTATACAAGGCATTTTTCAGGGTCTTTAAAATTTTTCTCATTGAAAACTGCAGTATCACCAAACCTGTAAGAGTTATATTCTATCTTATAGACCTCTATGATGATATAAACTCTGTGATATCTTTTTATACCAGAAAGTCATCGTTTCTGTAACAGAGTGCAGGATGCTTACACATTGCGATGCTGTCCTCAAGTACATGGCATTGTTCATGACACTATTGACTTTGTACAAGGAGTCATAACTGTGGAGTTGAACAGTGGAACAGACAATCCTGTATCCTTTATGTACAAGTGTGATATAAAGTTCACAACACTTCTCAAACTCCTGACTAATGACTGACACATGCAAAATCATACAGCACATAGAGACATACTGGAAGGTAGATCATCATATGACCCAGGTTTTTTTGTTGTTGTAAATATACCGTTCTTGAGACAAGACAGACCAGTATGCAGTATGTATGGAAATATAATATGACTCAAATACTAGTCCACTTAAAACCATACATTTGAGAAACACTGCAATTTGAAACTAGCATTACTGAATACCTGCTTCACACTGTATATCAGAAGAATAAAACACCAAGAACAACCAACCCTGTTGCAGGATCGAAACAAATCACTTCATTCAATAGTATGATCTTGTATATACCTGAGGATGGAGAGCTGTATTTTGGAATTTAAAGTCAGTGCATTATGAACAATATTAAAAATTATTTTAACCATGCTGAGGCCCCAGAAAAGTCCACTGATGGTAGAAATATAGGTGCTCAAGCTTCCTCCTTTCTGCCTAATATTGCATTACCCACCAACCACTTACAATATATGGCAACCAACCCAAAGTACTTGTTGCTAGCAAACAGCATCATGTAACAAGTATGTGAACAGAATGGATAGACAAATAAATGGGACTACATCACAGGGGAAGGGCAACAGCCTGAAGAATATGATACAGAAACCACAATAACCCTCTGCAGGTAAGACAACAAAATCAATATTTAATCAATTTTGACTCCACCGTTCTTCATGCTGAATGTACAATGTTTTATTGCACACATGAGCTCAAAAACAACAGCAATGTATAGAATTCTGCAGAAATGTGGTGAAACACTAAATATATAAAAAGAAAGAGACTAATATAACATACTAGCTGTATTAATTATACCTTCACTGAATTGAACCTTGGGTACATGAAAGTCTCAATACATATTTCCTTAACAAAAGTCAGATTGTATTTCCTGAACGTGAAGAAATAATATCAGCTGGAAACTTCCATGGAGAATATCCAGCAAAGGTGCTTGATTATCTTTCTGTGGCTGTACATGAGTTGGCTGCAATGAGTGAAAGAAGAACAGAACGATTAGTAAATCCCGGTAAGTCACCAATTTGTGACAAATGTCATAATTTGTTGTCTACATTAACATATTTGTCAAACCAATAAAGGTGAAATGCTCCATACAACACAGTCAGAAATTCATCAAAATTCACCAACAACTATCACCTTCCTGCCATAAAATAAAAGCTGCAACAGATTGCTTCCATAAATGTTGCAGAAATTCATCACGTTTTGTAATTTATTTAACAGCACTGAGTGGGCTACCTGCTTTCCTCGTGAAAGATGGAGGTCTTAACTCTGGATTTATGCTAGCACACTGTACAGCTGCAGCCCTGGGTACGTATTATGAGTGGATGGAATTTGTACCGCTTTCTACATAGGTGATCACAGGTATCTCAAACCAACGCACTTTTAGTATACTCTCAAAGCCAATTTTTAGGTCTCTACAGCAAGTTTCATAACAGCAGGGATAGCTCAGCCAGTATAATAACTAGGCTATTGGCTGGGTGACCAGGATGTCATGGTTCACTTCCCATTAGAGGCTCTCTGAAGCACCTGGAGCTCATCAAGCCTCCTATTCAGTGGATGCCCGTGATTAGTAACATGGTGTTGAGGCGGCCATCACATAAAGCTGATCACTCGTGTTTGTTTTGTTGCTATGTTAAGAAGGCATAAAGCTATAATCCAAACCCCCATGTGCATTCTTGGTATGATAATCACAGGAACTACGTTGCATTAGACAAAAACACGCTCTGTTCGCAAATAGTACTGTCATCACAGAGAGAGGAACTGTAATTCATTTTTTTCAAAAAAAAAAAAAGTTCATTTGTGTGAGATTTGAGGTTCCTGTAATGGTGGTGGTGGTGGTGGTGGTGGTGGTGGTGTGTGTGTGTGTGTGTGTGTGTGAGAGAGAGAGAGACAAATGTCATCTTCTGGAATGTGACGTCATATTGTCTGGTATAACTTTACCGTCTATGACAGGGAATATACGTTTCCATCTTCAGGGTAGAAGAATCAGCTGTGTAACAGTAGGGTTAAGATAAAGGAGCAGGATGAAGAGACATGGTCCCATAGGCAAGGCAATGCATCATGAACAAAAAAGAAAGGAGCTGAGTCAAAATGAGTTTTCCTTATCTCTTTTACTCGATTCCATTACCTTACACTTCAGCACACCAGTGTTCAGTAAAGTCGTTTTTTGCAGGCCTCTGGTCGACTGACTTCTAACTTTCTAGCTGAGGACGAATTGGTGAACCTGCACTTTGACCAGTTTCCCTTTCACATGATCGTGAATCAATTTACTTTCTACTACACTTGATGATGTGTCCTCTTACTGAAGCTACAAACCATTATCTCTCCTCCACTTTTTTAAAATCCCTAAGATGTTCTCATTCCTGATCCTTTTCAGCCCTATATTCTTCTACATGCACTCTCTCAATTCATCAAGTTTTCTAACCTCAATACCAAGAAATCCTTCCTTACTGCATTCATTACTGTTTGCTCTGTCCCATCTCCTTTCTGGTTCAACCATCTCACCCTCTAGTCCCCTTCTGAGCTGGTCTCTTCCTCTTCTACCTCTCTCTTATCCTCAACTTTCCTGTTTGGCTTACTCTTCTATCCTGAAGATGTGGTCAGTACATTCATCCGAAATGTCAGTAAATAACTACCAGTCTTCTCAGCAACACATCCCAGAAGACAATTATCAACATGCATTCACTTTTCTTTGCTAAAATTTCTTTGTATTTCTGTGTTCACCAATTCGGTAACACAGCAGTCTACAGGACTAAATAATTCTCTAAACCACCTGCTATCATTTTTAGTGTCAGAGAATAAGACTTTGTGCCATCCAGCATCAGTTGACTCCCTTAGCACAAGTGCTGGGACAGAAGATCATGTCTCCATGGGCTGCTTTGCTGCAAGAAAAGTCCTACAGGTTAGTTGGTGTTCTCTCTCAGAAAGTCATTTTATTCCACCGTTTATTATACCCAACTTTAATTTCACTTAGTGTACAATCTTTCCAACTAAGTAATGACTAAAACATCACCTTCAACAGCAACATACTACTGTTGCTTTTGACAAATCTTCATACTGGCTCCAATTTATTACATGAATACTTTGAATTTAATTTGCATGTTGCTGCTATGCATAGTAATGATTCATTATATTCAGTAATTTTCATGATATATTCAGTGAAAAATCCTGATTTGGAGGTCAGGGTTCACCATAGGGCACATTAATGCGAATATGATTGAAGCAAACTTATGTTCAGTACAACTGGTGAAGTGAAACTCTAAATGGGCTACAAACCAAGAAACATAAGGAATGAGATCTATACAAAGGAGCTTAAAGAAAGGCAATAAACTTCACTAATGTATTAGATAATGTCCATTGTCTTAAGTCTACTAACTCCACAATGTTTCTTAAACTGGTTCCATATTTGTCAACAAAAGGACTAGAATTGCAGTCTGGCACGTCACCTGACAAAAACAGAACCAGTGTTTGATATGTTGTGGGCTCGATAAAACTAACATGACAAACAGTATGCACAACATTAGTCAAGCTTACTGTATTATAGCATCAACATAATCCTTTACACACTGGTTTAAAAACAAAGCAGAACTTTGCATACTGATTTGTCCACTTAGTTTCTACTGTCCTAATTTATTTCCCATGCACTGTGTACACAGTATGTTTTATTGCACTCATGTTCTCTCCTTAACACAAATACTGGCTTTAGACCAATAAGCAGGAATGTCACTGATGTTAATTAATGGCACAGCTTCCTTTCTATGATTGAATAATTCTATATATTCAGAAAATTATAACTTCTGATTGAAAAAAAATGTTAACAATTTAATGTAACTGTCTGCCTTAAGCTGCCCAACTCTCAGTTACAATACTTTGTACAATTGTTGGTAAGCATGAAACCATCCAAAGGAATACACATAGGGATAGGAGCCACTCTGGTTAATCGGTATTATAATTACATATTATTACGCTCTCTTCATTTATTGAAATCTCACACACAAAAAATGACAAACTTTAAGACCGACCATGACCATTTTCCGTTACAATGTGTCCACCACTCTGCTTGGTTCAGTATCTCCTTCCTCTGTGTAGTCTTAGACTCCCAGTCCTTGTTCTGGCCTGTCCCTCCCAATTTATTTTCTTTTTAATTTAAACTGGCTAATAGCCGGATAACCAGTTTATCTTCTCATCTTCTTGCTGCCTAATCCGAGACTTGAACTATGGACCTTGGCCGGTTACATTAAATCATAAATGTTTAACGAATTAGAATATATATATTTGTGTGTGTTTTTTTTTAAATAACTTTATTTACAGCATGTTACATTATAAAAGGGCAATACTACATGCTAGAAATAGCTTACATTAAGTAATCTACATTGTATGTTTCTGTTTCTAGTACATTTGTTTGTTCCTAATCACTCTTCTCTTCCTGTTATACCTAATCTTGCCTTAAATGTAGGTCTTTGGTATCTGTTACAAGGTATCATAGTCTATAGAGTTAATAAATATTTGGAACCATTTCGTGTAGTTGCTGGCTAGATATGAGTTTGATATGGGCCAATTTCTGCCTGCCTTCCTTATTCTGTTCTTCAAAGCCTCTCTTTGTGTTAGTAAATGTTCGTATTCCCATAGTAAGTGATTAGTGGTGTGTGGACCCATTCTGCAAACACATTCTGGATCATCTTTGATTTTGAATCTATGGTAGTACGATCTTAGTGTGCTGTGCCCGGTGACCATTGTTGCGAGGTTAACACACATTCGTAATCTTTTGGGTATGCGCACACCTATGTCTGGGAAGAATGATTTTGTTATTTCCCCTTTGGTTGAAACGTCCCATTCTGATTGCCACTCAAGTTCACCTTTTTCTTGTATCGCTTTTATCACTGCACTTTTCGGTATTCTGCTGTATGCAGTTTTTCCATCTCTTCTGCTGGCTGCCTTCTTTGCTAATTGGTCTTCTATCTCACTCCCTACGTTGTCATTATGGGCCTTCACCCAGGTGAAGTGGATAGACCAGTTGTCCTTTTCTAGCCGTCTTACGTCATCTCTGATTAGTTCTATCAGGTGTTGGTGATTTCTGGGATTCGCAATAGTGTCTAAGGTAATTTTGCTATCCGTGTGTACAGCTGCGGTCCTTAGCAGCCCTTGTAAATGACTAAAGTCCTTTAGTTTCTCTAAAGCTTTAACTATCGCTAGCTGCTCTGCCTGGTTGTTCAAGCACTCATCAGCCAATTTGTACAACATTTGGTTGTTTTCGAAAATTGCAATGCCGGATCCCAGTCCTTCCATGTGTTTGCTACCATCTGTATATACCTCCACTGTGTATTCTACTTCCTTTCTTTTTTCTTTTAACTCTAGTGTGTCAGCTGGATGGTTCCATTGGCTGTGTGTGTGTATGCATGCGTGGTTGAAATCGCACGCATGAGATGGGTATTTGGATTCTGAACTAGTATGAAAAAACTTACTTTGTACGTAATAGAACAGTTAGTACACTTCTGCAACTTAAGTGGAAAGTTCCACTTGCATCCTTCACTAACATCAATGACAGAATAAATTCTAATCCTAACATTCTTAAGCTTCCTACAGACAGAAATTCGCTCAGTTCTTATTTCCAGCATTCTGTACAGTAGAGTTAAATGATACGATACGTGCAGTGACAGAAAAGTAGTCTAAAAGTACAACAGAATGGAACAAAACTTTGGATAAAATTCTAACAGAATTTCTTATTCTTTACAGTGTACTAACAGATGGATGAATGACACACATTCTTATCAGTTTTAGATATGACATGGCAGACACACTGCATCCACAAACCCCACACTCATATCATATGTGTATAATACTCGTCATTTATAGTTGGCTTATCTTCTCCTTGAGGTGATTGAAAATGTAGAGACAGTGATTGCAATTGAACTGCTAGCTGCTTGCCAAGCCATCGAGTTCTTACGCCCACTGAAGACAACAGTTCCTCTGGAGGAAGTGTATAATGTTGTCCGAAGCGCTGTCAGGTGAGGAATTTGAAAACAACATAGGCCAATGTGAGGTATAAGGTTCTCAGAGTGGAGTTAAGGAAGATTTAATTCTACTAGGATAAAACACATTCTCAGTTGGTAAATAACTACCAATATTTTGTGGAAGACTGCCACCTCAGTCTTCAGGGTCCAAGTAACCAGTGATTCAAAGGGGCAACAGGGGGGATATTACACAGGTATGAGAGACTGGAGTGGCAAGCCAATAACAGCAGTGGTGCTGTGCATAAGAGGGGACCATAAGTGGAACACACAGGAAGGTTAAGGGCATCTGACAAGGACTGGGTGTACAGTATGGAAAGGATGTGACAAAGGTCTGGGTTGTAGTTGATATGTGCACCAACAGGAAGTTTAGTGAGGTGACAATGCAAGGGTGTAGTTGGTAGATGGAGCAACAGAAGTTTCAGGAAGTGAAAGGAACAGGGTGTGGGTAGTAGGTGGAGTAACAGAAGGTTTAGTAAGGTGATAAGGAAAGAGTGTCATTTGTAGATTGAGCAAAGAAGTTCAGTGAGTGAAAAGAGAGAGAGGAAATTGGTAGGTGAAAAAACAGGATGTTTAGTGAGGTGACAAGAAATGGGTGTACAGGTGTGAAAAGTTTTGTGCAGGGATAATAGTTGGAAAGTGGAACATGCAGGAAAGTTAAAAGTGGTGACAGGGATAGGGTGTATGTGGGGCAAAGGGGAAGAGGATGATCTGGATGTGGTGGGGCCTGGAAAGGATCACATAGAGTTGGCAGGAGTGTGCCTGGCCCTGACAAGGGCCGTAATGCTGAAGTAGTGCATCCTCCATGCTGTAAATAAGATGCTTCCACAAACTGCTCAAGACCAGGCCCTGACCGTCATCCCTGATCATACTTTTGGGAAGAAGCCCAATCTCAAATGCCTCCAAAGATGATAAGAGTCCATGTACCAGGATTTGGTATACAGGATTTTGGTGTCATGAAGCTGGATAAGATGCACCCTGCTGAACCCGTGCTCTGCCATTTATCCTTCAAACCGTTTGGATGTAAAGTCACGTAAAATACTACAAGTAACAAAACACAAAAGAAAGTTCTCAAATTCATTTAAACAAAGCAATCCAAACAGCATAATTCTGTTTTCTAACGGACTGTGTTACATTGTTAATGTCTCACATACACACATGTCCACCCATCTGAAAGCTATCATTTCTGTACTTCAGTATACTGTAGCGAATTTCAAAACCTTCTGGCCACTATAACACATCCAAAGAATACAAAAAGAGAGTTATGGAACATGAAACAAATACAAATGTAAAATGGAAGACAATTTTTATGGCATCAAGAGAAGAGTAACATGTAAAGCAAGTTTTCTTTCACCCCTTCATATTACAGAGCAGAATATTACTGTCAAGGACAGGGAACTGAATTTTCAGGGTAGGGGCTTCACCCCTTGTTCCAATAAAAAATTATGTTGTCTGTAATCCAATACAATAGACAGTGTGGCATTAAATTCTAAATCCTCAATATAAATAACCCACACACCTGGCCATGGAACTGAACCTGTTCAATCAAATAACTTATACTCAAGGTACATTGTCCTCCAATTTACATGTCTGAATTTTAAATGGTTACTGCTGAAGATGTCTTCCTGATAGAACTCTTGATATTTTTCTTGCTCGGAGATGTTATTCATTCCATTACAAATTCCTACATTAGCCAATAATACTATCATAAATCACAAAGCCCCTCACTGTATAATTTCTTCCATTTGCCACTGCTTCCAAATTTATTTTCTTCACTCACAGCATTGAGACCACGTTTTAACTACAAAAGAAACAATTAGTAACAAGCCACAAACTTAACCACCGCAAATGTTTACAGATTTTGCCAAGTTCACACTATTTATATTGACCTGGAAAGTATGGCAAATTGCATGGTATATTAAGAATATATTCCTTGGATTATATTTGAATTTTCAGATGTCACAATCTCATACTTATACTTCTGTATTTTTTTTAATATTTTAGTTAACTCAGATTGTGTTTTTTGGCTTCTTTTTGTAACACAGACCATGGGACAAGGACCGTTACATGGCACCAGATATCAAAGAGGCGACAAACATCTTGCTGGAAGACAAGATTTGGGGTGCTGTTCAACATCACATTGCTTATTATCATGCTCCAGGGGTAAATATGTTTCCTACTAAGTCACAATGGCACAGTGTGCACAACTGCTACAGCTCATATAGTATTTGTCCACATGATGACTTCTGGCTTTAACTGATATCACCAGCAATGCATTTCTTGGTTCAGCTAGATGATGGACATTCTTAATATAAAATGTTCTTCTACCATTATCATAAAAAGGGTTTCTTAGAGTATATAATGGAAGACACAAAAATTATGTCGGATCACCCATCATACAGAACTGAATACCCCACCTTATATCAATATAACTACAACAGTGTTTATTTTTCTCCAGTCTTCATAAATTACTGTACCCGAAATCTATTATGTTACAAAATTTTCCTTTACACATAGGGCCACTATAGTATCTGGCAACCATGGCTGGTCACACAGCATCAGATCTGGTATGTCATACTCCCCACCCACATGACAGTGAATAACACACTGCTTATCAGTCTCTCCAAATCATCTCCAAACCAGTGACTACAGATTTTGTGATAAATATGCAGAATATAGCTGCTACAGGAAGGGTCATGTAAATCCAAGCAACAATTTACAAATAAGTGAAAAGTTTTTGAGCAATACATTCAATTCTAAGAAAATAAGAAAAGATGCAAAATACACATGCATGTTGCATCCATTTCGGATGACTGTTGTTCACAGGCTATATGACACACACGATAAAGCAAGACTTAATTTTGTGAACTGGTGCTGCTTGGTGTGCATGACAAAGAAAGACACCATACTCTTTCTGCATATGGGTGAAAACTGGTTTAAATTCAGCAGATACAAGTAATCTTAGGATAATAAGTTTCCCACAATAATCCACAAAATGCCACAGCTCAGCCTACAATTGATGTGTGGTGTACTATGAGTGCAATTAGGTTTACCTGCCCATTCATGCCCTTGAGACCAAAATTCACGCTGTCACATTCACATTCTGACACCACACGTATTACAATGATATGATTTCTAATTAAATTCTACACACAGTGTATCGGGCATTTTTGCTGATGGATTAATAAGCAGGGGATTCTGGCCTCCTCCTTCGCCAGACCTCAATGAGTAAAATCATCTTCTTACTTGTGGGGCACATTAATGAATAGAGTACAATTACAGTCCTCATTCTGAAGACAATCTGAAAGACAGCAATCCAAATTTGGTGTTTTCATTTTCAATAGCAGAACTTTGACTTACAATGAATGAATTTTTATGTGCAATTTGTGTCCGTTAGCTGAAGGAAACAACTTACAGTACCTTCTTTAAATATGGGAGCAAAAATCCTAATAGTTACTGCAATACATTAAACTGAACCATGCTGACACCAACACACAGAAAGTTAAAAAGCAGTAGGGGCTACATTGCTTGCTGGCACATGATACAGTCTGAGCGAAGAGTGATGTGGGTTGTCAGTATAATCTCCCTGTATATCTAAGCACACTGTTTCTCGAAGTGTAGTGCCTATAATAACCTCAGATAATCATAATCAAAGTTATTCTCACACGTAATGATAAAAAATGCAGAAGAAAATGTAATGCTGTTTCCTTAAATGAAAATGTATCGGTTTGTATTTCATACACTGTAGTGGTATAAAATGAATACATGAACAGCAACTAATCATAGCCTGTTCCTACATCGTACTGTGTAACAGGAGATAAAGCAAATTACACTTTTCACTTTGAAGTAAATCTCTACTCTCTATTAAGTTATGAAGATTTTACTCTCTGCAATTTAGCAGTGTATAATAACAAGCTGCACTAATGCAAACAGTAACATTTCACATGACATATATTCATTCCTAAATATGTATTACAGATGTTGTCTTTCAGGTTTAAAGACAGAAGATGACACACATACTGCAGGTATCAGTCACCACTAACCAGTCTACTGTACCATAAACTGTGTATGATTTTCTGATATATTAAACATACCATGTACAGGCATGGATATGATTCATGTGGTGATGATTGCAGGAAATAGAAACACGTGTCTTCAGTCCCACTTCTGCTATGGTTGGTGAGAATCAACGGGAACAAGTAAATTCTCAAGTTCCAGCTAAGAAACGATGCCTGGAATAACTTGGAATGAGCCCACTCGTTTGGCAAACAAGTGAAATCAAAGCAACCCATGTCTACAACTGGCAGAATATGGAAATATACACATAGATTGTTTTACATAATATGTTAGGAGAATGAAATCTTTTTTAATGACACATTAAGTAAAATACGAAAAGTTACAGAGAGCCTCCTAATGAATAATACATTTAAGAGATAACTAAACACTGCTTAATGACTCAACTGTTACAATACTAAACAAATTTGGTTTTATTAACATGTGATCCAAGATAGGTGAGGGGTTGAAATTAAAACTAAAAAATAATAACTAACATCTTTATAAGTTTTGATAAGTGTTGATCTTATAAAGAAAATAGAATCTGGCATCAACATGAGATTTGAGACCTTCATAGAAGTGGTTAACACAGATTGTGGTCTTTTGGGTAATAATGCTGTAGTAACCATCTGCAAAACTAGTTGGTGCTATACTGCAGAAAACCATGTACTAAATACAGCATTTGTTCTGATTCACTGTGAGAAAATTAAGAACAAGAGTGAAGGAGAGGAGTGTTGTAAAATGACACTATCACTTGCTAAGATTGTACAGTGTTAGAAGTGGATGAATGAAATAAGGAGCATGGATGGAATGATACCAGCAGGGGAAAATCAAAATACTCAAAAGAAATACCTATCCCAAAGCCACTTTGTCCACCAAAAATCCCACACATACAGGCCTGGGGATGAACCCAGGCTTCTGTGGTGAATGGATGGCAACTAACTGCCTGAACCATAGCAGGACCTACGAAAAATATATAAATTGTGCATACACATCCAAGAAAACTGTATGGGATCCACATTAGTCATTGTTTTGTCCCATATGGAAATTACAAAACCAATGCAAAATTACCTATAAAAAATGTAGAAGACAATAGCAGTACTCAGTACTGATATTTACAACTCTTGTAAAGAAAAACTTGAGACCAGATTAAATATATATATATATATATATATATATCATACCTTTTGACACACTGAAATTACTGTACCTCAGGAAAAACTGCTAATAAAGGAATGAGTGAAAGCTTTTTAAATGTACTTTCAAATGATGAGAAAAACATGGCACAGTGATTATGTTTTGCTTACATGTGTGTATGTGAGATAAACAACAGAGCAATTCTAGAGTTCCTGTAACTCTCTCATTCTATCACATTCACTTGACAAGTACAGAAATAGCAACCGACATTTAAGGAAAACTGTACAGTCACCTGTGTTTAAAACACCTTTCAACACATCAAGCTATAAGAATTCTGGGGCCGTCTTTACAAATAAAAGAAAACAAAATGCCCTGCATAGCCTCATACCTTGCATAATTACAGTTTTTAACTTGACATAAATGTTATTACATGCAACATACTCATAAAGTTGTCACAGCTTTCATAATCATACTGAATGGGTCATCCAGCATAGAGGAGTTCCAAGTCATTTGTGAAGTAACAAATACATAATTCTTATTTGTTATAAGATTTGATGCTCTTACAGTGGTAGTAGTCTTCCAACTACAACAGTGTACGATCTCACCAGTGGTTACTATAACCGCCTACAACACACGTCGTCATAACCCAGAAGACTACGATGTATATTTTAAATCTGAACTAAAACAGACATTTGAATCCATGGACTTACTACAGCCCTTACTGCAAACAACTATCACATGAAGAAGCTCTGTTGAACTCAGGCTGAACAGACCACAGGCACAACTCAAAATCCAGAACAACTGAATTTTTATATTCTTTACACTGCTAATGCCATCCATGGAGAAAATTATGAATTGCTGCAGATTCTAGTAAGTTTATAAAAGAAGAAATATAAATGTATGTGAGCAAGACGAACAAGATGCACAGTTTTCCTAATAATTTATTTCACATAATTTATCGACACATTTCGAATAAGTAATTGTTCATCGTCAGGAGGACTTCTGTACAAGCAGCTTACAGTATTTCACCATGCATCTTAAGAGGAGTTTATTCGCTGACACGATGCATATATATATATATATATAGGTATATATCATTCTTATCATGTCACAGCAACTAGACTCCTCTTCAGATGCATGGTGAAATACTGTAAGCTGCTTGTACAGAACTCCTCCTGATGATGAACAATTTCTTGTTCAAAACATGTTGAGAATAAATTAAGTGAAATAAATTATTAAGAAAAGTGTGCATCTTGTTGGTCTTTCTCACATATGTGTATCATTGTGCATGGTTCAGAGAACGTAAAATATATATGTATTACCTAGTCAATTCCTTACCAATCACAGGAAACTAGATAAGTGAAATTTCAAGGCTGGGTTGACTGACTGGCTCTTTTAAACATGGTATGTGGACTGCTTCTTTATATTTTCTACATACACAGTTTGCTTCAATCTGTAAGATGTTTACTTAATTCCATATTGATCAATGATCCTCTTCAAGGGCATGTTAGCTAATCTCGACCTCTCCAGATGGCTTCTTCTAAATGAAAGATATGAACAAAGTCCAAGGAAAGAAGGTTACATCACTAAGTCACATACAATCATCTGAGCCCCACACTGTTGAATTACTTTTTTTTTTTGTTGTTGCCTCGGCTATTTACTCTAGTTTAAAAACGCTGTATCCAGTAGAGTGGTTACGGAATTATTTTATACTAAATCTGAGGATATTTAACAAGGGCAAGTTAAGATAAATGGGACAGAACAACAACTGTACTATTCACTGTGCTAACATTGAAACTTATAATAAAGAATTTAACATTTTGAAGGATGTCTTGACTGATTTCCAGGATTGGATAAACCTTACTAGGTTTCTAAGTTCCCCTCTCCTTTCTGAGTAATGGTAGTGATGCAACAGACCGGTAATTATATCATGTAAACCAACAAAATGCACCTTTTTAAACTAAGTTTAATTCAATTTTCATGATATCTTCTACATGTACATGTTTCGAACCCAAGGGTTCATCTTCAAGAAGACAGCTGTAATAAGAGCAGGTAGGGTAATACATATGCCTACATGTATGCTACATCCTGGTACATCAGAGTACAGTTTTGCTGAAATTACAATAAAAGGCCTTTTAATGTAAGAAAATATCGTGAAAAGTTAAAATTAAATTTAGTTTAAAGAGGTGCATTTTGTTGGTTTACATTATATAATTATATTACAATGCCTGCTGCAAAAAACATAAAAGAACAGTAATGACTTTAAAAAACTTTACAGTCCTGTGTCCAAAGAATATACCAAAATCCCACAACCATTATCAACTAAAGCACCTATTTTATGAAGGGGCAAATACTGAATAATGACTCTGAATCATTTTAGTAATTTTTACTTTACATGACATGAACTTTGCATCAAGACAAAACACTTTCTCATCCAGTTCTTACTGTAAGACGATATTCTGGCCAAAAACCTAGTATCAATATTCAAACATGCCCAGCCATACAATATTTTAAAATTTTACATTCATACTGGATCTGCACCAAGTGGATGCTGTGACAGGATGTACTTGAAACACATGAATGTGATAATCAACTGCAGATTTCATGAAAATGCTACCGTAGTTCCAATACTGTTGAAGTGGAGAGGGGTTACACTGCAGAATGAACACAGTACACAGCACAATGGAGATTCCAAACATGATAAACTGAACTCTTAATTCATTTCACTCTGGTACAATGTAAGAGCTCAAGAATTTCCACATCACGGTAGCGTTCCTTTGAAATGCCTACAAATAATAACCACTCCACAATTAATCTACTTCTGCTGCTACTAATAAATATCACAAAAGGATATTGAATAACAAGACAGGAAACATATGTATAATGTAACATTGAGGCTCATTCATGTAACAAATGTTGCAATGGAAAAGCTATGTGTTACATACTCTGAGTGTGTGTCTGTATCCTTAGTTATCTAGCGTGCAATGCACATGCACCATGTTGTCATCTGCGGTCTGTCTGGCTCTAACATGTTTTTCCACATTACCTCACAAACGGTGGCTTTTTTTTTTTTTTTTAAAGTTACTGAATGTGTGTTTTGATATTCTCTACAGCTGTTGTCTGCAACACTTTTTATTGTAAGAAGAAGTGAGCAAGTTATGATAAAAAAATGTATATTGGACTTCATGTAAATTACCCATTATTGTTGTCGGATTTTAATTAAACTCAAATTTTATCAACGGATTTTCACAAAATACTCAAATATCAAATTTCATGAAATCCGTCCAGTGGGAGGCGAGCTGTTCCATGCAGACGGACATATGCACATGATGAAGCTAACAGTCACTTCCGCAATTTTGCAAATGTGCCTAAAAAATTAAACAGAGTGTAATAAAATGTCCCAAGTTTTAAGTGCACAAAACCATACTGAGACGTCAACAATTCAGTGAATTTAACTGAAAGCAGCATACCTGACACAAGTCGCCAGTATGGCGAGTGACAGCTCACAACAGACTTAGGGTACCTGCAGTAACAGTACAGATTCCCAACAGCAATAGTTTCTATTTATTATTCACTGTTCTTAACACTCAGGGCCTAGCACTGCAACTCTCTCATGCACTTGTGTGAATCCTATGGCCTGCAGGTCACTCATGGCCTTCAACCCTTTCCTAAGTGGCCTGTGGATCCCTTAATAACATGTAATATTTATACACTGAATATATCAATATCATGTTTGAACTAGACATGCAATGTACAGAGAGTGTAACATTGAGGCAACCACTGTTGCAGTGGAAAAGCAATTAGTATATAAGTGTATTTGTGGCCTTGGGTACCCAGTATGCAATGCACATGCACCATATCCCAGCTCTATTATGTTTCTCTACATTATCTCATAAACGGCACAACTTTCAGGAAAAAAAAAGTTACTGAACATAAACTGCGTATTTTGATTTTCTCTACAACTTTTGTCTTAAATAATTCTCATTTTGAAAAGAAATGAGCGAGATATGATCGAAAATGTAAAGTACCTGTTATTCTGGTCATATTTTAATTAAACTTATATTTTCTCGACAGACTTTCGAAAATAATGGAATATCCAATTTCATGAAAGTCCATCCAGTGGGGCTGAGTTGTTCCATGCGGACAGACAGACATGACGAAGCTAACGGTCACTTTTTGCAGTCTTGCAAACACACCTAAAAACCCTTCATGGCACGGTGCCAAACGAAACACATGTGAATTGCCCACAGTTAAAAAAAAATGTTGCGCACCACTGCTCCAAGCAATGTATGTGAGCCAGATTTATTCCCCAGCTTCTGCATTCACACAGCTGATTACTGGACCATATCCTTTGTAAAGGAAAGCTTATTTAAACATGCCAACAATATTAATAAAAACAAGGTAGCGATAACATGCCATATGCTTTTTGAAAATGATATCACAACTGAAATATAATAAACCAATTTTAAGTTAACAATTCAAATTCTAACATTCAATCAAAAAATGGTGCTATTAATACAATCACAGTGCCAGGATTTACATAAAAACATATATTTAATAAATGCCTTTGCCAAGACACCAAATCTGTTACTATAAAGACATTAATTAGTAAGCCAGAAACATGTGACAAAACATTCCATCAGCTAGCATATGAGTATTATGTTAAATCAATCATATGCCACCCCCATTTCTCACTTACTGCTGTAAGTTAAACAAGAGATGTAGATCGTAAACATTCAAAACCACTTTGCTGAAATGAGGAACAGGGCGTGGTTTACTTGCTTTGTACCACTACTTCTGATTATTGATTCAACTAAGATATTGAAAACGTGAAACGAAACGGTGCTGATAAACTAAAGTTCATGAATTTCAAAGAAGGATCAATTATGTCCTATGTTAGCAAGTACCTAAAAGATGACCACAAGGAATGACCCACAGTACAGACAGTTATTTTTAAGTAGAGTTTGCAGCTTCATAACTAAATCTGATGTCCAGACAGGAAATGAAACTGCAACAACTGATAAGGCAGTGGTTCTCTAAGTATGGTCCACCAGAGTAATCAATATGGTGAAGGAGGCTTTCTTTGCAGTACTTAAAATGACCAGGACAAAACATTAAGAAAGCAGACATAAGATTATGCATGTATTGCTACTATTATAAACATGAGTGAATACTGCATGTATTGATACTGATTTACAATCACCAAATAATAATAATAACAATAACAATAATAATAATAATAAATTTTGCCAACAATTTGGTGAGACAACAGATCACATATCAGCATGCCCAATACTGGCAAAAGAACAGAACATAAGACATGATAAATTGTGTGCACAACTACACTTCAACATATGCAAGGAAACAGGGGTACAATTGGACAAAAACACTGGTATGAACATGTGCCAAAATCAGTAGAAACAAGTCAAAGAGGCAAGGTTACCATATTGTGGAATCAACAAGTACAAACTGACAGAACTATCCCCAACAACAAACCAGACATTATAATCCGTGATAACGAAAAGGGAACATGTATGTTACTAGACGTTGCAATCTCAGGAGAAAGAAATGTGATTAAAAAAGAAGCCAACAAGATTCTAAAATATAAAGACCTTACAATAGAAATACAGCACATGTGGAATGTAAAAACAAAGGTGATATCAGTAATAATAGGGGTGACTGGGATTATTTCAAAGTCATTCAGAAAATATGTAAGCAACATACCAGGAAAAGATGAAGTCAAGGAACTACAGAAAACAGCCATTTTGGGCACTGCACATGTACTTCACAAAGCACTAATGTAAAAGTACAATAGATTCAACACTGGACCTAACAATATAAGCACCATGAATAGTAACAACAGAACAGCTGCAACACTGTATTCCCTAGGGAATACAGTCTCAGGAATATATGTAAAAATACACTGCATAAAGGAGATGATGATGATGATGATGATGTTCTAATATAGCGCCACTGACACCATAACAAGTACTATATCTGCTTACAGCAAAATATTTAAAATACAACACAATCCATAGTCATGGCAACTTAGGACATTCATGTTTTTACTTACAAAAATATAACAATCCTTTGTAAGTTGTAAAACAATCAATAAACACAAAACAACAACAGAATGTTTCCACTTTGTTACATATTTGATCTGCACACACTTCTTAAAAGTAACTGAACAGCCACAAGTAAGTACATTTCATATGAACTTCAACATTCTAAATGACTGCTGCATTAGATTTTCATATCTAGTTGTTTTCTGCTACAATACTGTAACAGAGTTGTGAAAAGAGCTAAAAAAAATCAAAACTGGTGAACTATGAGCCAGAAAGTTTTGTAAGCTACTTCAAGAATGTTAAGTTTCATACTAACAAATGATTACTGTTAATGAGGGTCAGTAAAATATGTTTAAATAAGTACTAATCTTATTTTGATTCAGAAGGTAGTTGTAAACTGCTCCATTTAGTCACATTTTTGTATTTCCAAACAACCCTTACAATGCTAAATTTGCACACATATAAACATAGTGTGCAGCATCAGTGTTTAAAAGCTGTAAGGCACACAAATCCTCCCTTCTATGCATTTTTCACAAATTTCACCATGCACATTTAAAGATGCCAGATGTCACTTCTCATAGCAAAGGCATACAATAGACTGGTAAATTTGTTTAGGTATCTGCATTACTACCAATGTCTCAACAATAAAATCACAAATTATTTTCTGTATAAAGCTGAGATGTCTGTTAAATACAGGAAAATATTCAATGTAAATTGCATTTTAAATTACGTAATTGTTCAAAATTTATATATGAATGTAACGTCTGGCATCTGCTTCCAGTAGAGGTCCAGCTTGTCGGGGTTGAATACCTGCTTTGACAAATGGCCCTCTGCGTCAATGACACTCAGCAGTTCTGCAAGGAATAGATCAGCTGCAGAATGATCTGCACTTGCAGCTGCGCTACTGAACTTAATGTCTTGCATGCTATAGTGCTGGTAAAACCTGTCCAACCATCACTTACTTAAAGAAAACCATCATTAGCAATTTCTTCAGCTTGCAAGCTCTATAGGATATTCCACTTGATGACGTCTCCACCAACCGGGATACGATCTTGATTGTTATCATCTGTGTTAGCAACATCTATCCCAAGCACATCAACAATAGATTTTGTATATATTTGATGTTTTTTTTTAGCAAGAGGCCTAGACTGCTGCACAGATACCTTTATGGCCTCCCCCTATGTGCAAATGGTACACACTGTGGATTTGTTAAATCCAAATATGCATCAACAACCAGTGCACCGTCACTGACTCCAATTTTTTGAGGTTATCTCAAGCTTCCTCTCCAAGATTATCACCACTGTCTCTCTTACGATCACAGAAAGAATGACACTTGCTCAACAGCTCACAACACACCAAATAATGAAACAAAGCAGAACTGACAGAACAATGGAAATGGTGGTAGGAAGATGGCAGGCATGAAACAACTGATCACAATGCCCAATTTATACATACATCTGAATGTGGTTCATGTATAAAAAAGAATATATGGTACAAAATATAGTTCACACATATTCAAATTCGAACAAATGGAACTGGCAAGAAAGAGGGGATGAGTGTAGTTTCCTCTACTACACAATTAACAAATAATGTAGCTTATCTTTTTAAAATATTTACGCTAGTCTGCAGAATGAAAACTCAAAATGGCAGATTTCTTAACACTTACCTGTAAATAAACTGTAATTTTTTAAAAAGTAATCGCAAATGTAAGTTAACAATGAAACTATTACAGTATCACTGACTTTGCCTGGAACAACGTAACTAACAGTAAGTGAATGCTGTAAAATGTAATACTATACATTTACACATTTAAGATACAATGAACCTGTCCATATATGAAACCAAGGAACAGGATATGCTTGCTTACATGAAAACTCATGTTTTTAAAATATGTTACACTACTTAAAAAGAGATGACATTCAATTAGAACAAATGATCCATACCTGGGCAAACAAATGTTCGAATGTGCTGACACACTGTCATCCCTGAAGAGAAGCTTTAAGGTTTTATACCAATAAGTGTGCCACACCATCTCATCAGCTTCACACAAACAGCGGTCCCAGCAAGACAGAATATACAATGAATGTGGTGAATATCTATTCTAATCACAACCAAACCCCAGTACAAGCCATACAAGTACATAACTATCCTGTATATATTTGACAAATTATGATTTAGTAAATAGCCATCATGTACGGCAGAAATTTTCCACCCTCCAGAATACATGACCTGATGTAATGAGGTTTTGGTCAAATAATATTTGATATTCATATATTTCCATCTAACAGATATTATTCCTACATTATTTTATGTACAGTTTATTTAGGAATTAATCTGACATCAGTGATTATGTAACTGTATTTATATAGAACCAAGTTAGATCTTTCAGTGTTCAATTAACATGTCAATGTTTTAGAAATCAGTCTGTTATTAATAATCATTTTACAGTAGTTAATCATGCTGAAATAGTTTTTAACTACTCATGTAAAGAAAATGTTTTAACATCATTACATACAGCATGTAACACGAACAGTTTCTTGAAGCAGTAAAAGGTAAAGGTAAAGTGTTCCCGTTACAGGCCCGGTGTGGCCCACAGGGTGGGTAGAGGTATAGCTATACTCTTCCATGACTGCGGCACTAGAAGGGGGTGAGTGGTCAGCGGCACGCCCCGGCCGCACTTTACCCTGGGAAAGACCTGGTATCCATTGTACAGGAGGCTGGGTGGGCCCCAGGGCCAGTCTGGACAGGCAGAAAATCTCATCCCCACCGGGATTCGATCCTGGACCATCCAGTTCGTAGTCAGTCGCTATACCGACTGAGCTACCTGGCCCACTTTCTTGAAGCAGTATTACCCCCATTCACAAGAAATAATGACTAGTAAAAGAACAGCAACTTCCCCAAAAATTCATTATTCAAGGACTTCAGTGCTACTACTGTTTTCAGTACAAACAAATGTGCATCATACTCACTGCATATGCAGGCAGTTTCCACTCATATACACACTGACATGCTTGCAAGAGCAATAGAAACAGTTCTCAATAATGATGAGATCAATGTAGCAAGATGCAAAGAAAGGGAATATTTTCACTGGGACAAAAGAGAGTGAATTCTGAAGTAAAAAAAAATAATAAAGCCATTACACTAGAGTAACATGGTTCAAAGAAGCTACTTTGAGCCTTGTTCTTATATACACAGACATACATGTATCAGTATGATGCTTACCCACATTATAAAACTTACAAACACAACAATGTTGTGTACAATGTAAGTACATGATATTTTTACAGCAGGGGTACACAAATTATGGGGGTCAGGTTGCCTGAGCAACTAAATTTTGTACTGTGACACATAATGTTTGAGGGTCCACACTGTGAATTTTGCTTTATGTCACCTTTATGGTACCCAGAATTTTAAGATTGCTTGTAGATTTTTTGAAAATTTTTGCACCCCTTTTACAGGCAGCACTATTGCACAATAAAGTTCATCATTTTGCTACAGTTTCAAAGTTCATCCTTCCTTTGAATTACCTGTGCCTGGACACCCCTTTTTTTTTGTTCAAATTTTAATTTTAATTTTTACTTGCTTACTATTTGCATTTGGATTAACAATTAACATTTCACCTGTCTGACTAGGATGATTAGTAATCACACTAGTTGTTCAGATCATACAGTTAATAAGTTTGTCTCTTGTTGTACAAGGCTGGTCTGGAGTGGCAGAAGCTCTTCCACTCTTTAACACCATAACACCTTCCCAAATAATAACACAGTATCAGCAGTTATACTGCTGGCTGGTAAATAAGTACACATGCTCTGAAAAATGTGTTGATTTCACTGCTATGCAGTACACTTATCTGAAGACATAATAACAAGTACTCCCTTAAGCCCAAATGTGAAGCGAGGCTATTTTCCCCCCACAAATATGTGTACAGGAAAATAAGTATCACCTGATAAATGAGGCCTTGTGGCACCTTCAAGTAACACATCAGGGACACATTACTTCCCACATTAAAAGGAAGTATCGTGTTATGTTCACAAGGTACATAAGGTCTCTTATAAGAATTGTTTTCTATTTTACATCTGCCTCTAAGAAATTAACTTTTATTACACATCTAAATTTTTCAAGTTTCTTTCTCTAAATACCACAACAGGAATAAGGTGGTTGCCTTTATTTGGAGCTGCCTTACATTTGGGCTTATAAAGTAATTCATTAGTTCATACATAATTCTACTCCTACCAGCATGCCCAACATTGTAATGTGTTTTGTGCATCCTGTAGAATAAGTCTTCATCACATACGAAGCACAGCACATCAGTTTGTCTGAAAGAAAGCAGAGAAATTGGTTCCTGCTACGCCATGATACACAAAATGTCATAACTTTTCAATCATCAGTAGACTATACCAGTCTTAACACCAATTTTTAGGTGCAATAACACAGTCACAAAAAGTATCTATCAGCTTTGTATGTCCCTGCCTCTGTCTGTCTGTCTGTCTGTTCGCACATATCAGCACAACTCCCACTTGATGGATTTCTGTGAAATTTGATGTTGGAGACTTTTATGAAAATCATGGAAATCCAAATTTGGTTACATTCTAGGAAAAGCATCAGGTACTTTACATGAACACTACACATTCATTGTTGCTTGGGACATAAAATATAAAAGTGTTTTCTTTGAGTGAAATGGCATCAGGCTGTTAGGGTAACTGAAGAGGTATCAACATTACACCCATGCCCCCAAAATGTTACATTATATATATATATATACACACACACACACACACACACATGTACATATGTACATCTTTTGTCTGCCTCTGCAGTCTCTTCAAACACTTTACAGTATGTGAGAATTGATGTACTCACATCAGCAACTGTGAAGACCAATGGTTTGTGGGACATTACAATGTGTAGTTTGTATGAGTTTAGTGGCATTTCAGAAGAACGTATTGCCCCATCCTTTGTCCTAAAAGATAGTGTTCTTCAGTATCCTGCAATGTCACTTTGCAATAAACACTGTAGTAGCACTTAAGAGGGAGTCATTAAATAACATGAATTTTATTCTAAAGTGTATGGAAAAGTATGCGCAACAAAAAATCTTATTTTGGGACAAAAAATGGCTCCTTAGCAATACGCCATATAGGGGTCGTGACAATCGAGCAATATGAGCCTGCGTAATAGCTTGTACAACATGGCTGCTCCACTGTCAACTTGCACCGTGGAAGAGCAATGAAGCGTTATTCGTTTTTTGTGGTCAGAAGGTGTGAAACCTTCTGAAATGTACAGAAGAATGAAGGTTCAGTATGGAGACAGTTGTTTGAGTCAGGGGAGAATGTATGAATGGGTGGAAAGATTTCAAAACAGAAGACAAAAGTCAGTGATGAACACTGGAGTGGGAGACAAGTTAGCGTGGCAACTGAGACAGTGAAACAGCAGATCGAGCAGCGAATCCGTGACTACAGGCGAGTCACTGTTGATGAAATTGCTGTAGAATTCAACATGAGTCATGGCTCTGCATACAATATTGTCCATGATGACCTCGGGTATAGGAAAGTGTGTAGCAGATGGGTTAGAAGGCAGTTGTCCGATCACAAGCGTGCACAGCAGACGATTTGTCAGGAGCATTTGGACCATCATGCTCGTGAAGAAGATGCTTTTCTCCATCGAACTGTGAGAGGAGACGAGTTCTAGGTGTACCATTATGAACCAGAGAGTAAGAGACAATTGATGCAGTGGAAGCACCCAATGTCTCCATGCAACAAAAAATTTAAGACACAGGCTTCTGCTGGAAAAGTCATGCTGACCATCTTTTGGGATGTCACAGACCCTGTATTGGTGCACTCCCAGGAAAAGGGTCAAACTGTGACTAGTGCTCAATGCGGTGACATGCTACGGAACAAGTTGAAGAAGCCCGTGATACGATCGAAACGCTGGGGACTTCACTCAAAAAGAGTACTGTTGCTTCATGACAATGCCCGCCCCAACACGGCTGCGCATACAGTGGATACACTATGAGCTCTGAAATTTGAGGTGTTGAAACATCCACCATAAAGTCTGGACTTGGCACCATTGGACTTTCACTTGTTTGGACCTATGAAAGAACATTTGCAGGGTCAGAAATTTGCAGATGACGAGGTAATGGAGGCGGTTCTAAGTTCGTTAAAGGCCACGCCAAAAAGCTTTTTTCTAGAGGGCATCCACAAGCTTGCGTTCAGGTGGACCAAGTGTGTTGCGAAGCAAGGGGACTATGTCGAAAAATAAGACACAAACAATTTCTGTAAGTACTCTTGTAAAACAGTTACTACGAGTATAA
>Ga0123355_10001551_pt1 | contig 32060 bp, 11 predicted proteins | sample TergutEmb28metaG_3_FD_89872 | JGI IMG/M metagenome (GOLD analysis project Ga0123355, IMG submission 89872) | Embiratermes neotenicus P1 segment gut microbial communities from Petit-Saut dam, French Guiana - Emb289 P1 | ecosystem: Host-associated > Arthropoda: Insects > Digestive system > Gut ...
AAATCATACCACTACAGACCACAAGGAAGGAGAACAATTGGAAGACCGAAGAAGCGTTGGCGCGAGCAGCTGTAACTCTGGAGAAGGAACGGATCAAAGGGTCCAATCCTTGATGTTTATGATAATGATGATGATAATGATGATGATGATTCGTACAAAAAATAAACACACGTATTACGGAATTTTCGGGTTTCTTCGTGTCTTCAATTTTGGAAGGAATTAAACAGAAGGAGACGAAAGCCTCAATGTTACGTGCCAAACTAAACTGAGAGCTGAAGAACATTCTTTAGCTGTCGACCTGTGGCATGCGTTTATGATGTCAGCCGAGAACAAATATTTGGAAATGCTTATGTGCCTATCTAGTCATCATGATCTGCAGGATTTACAGAGACCCTGTTGACAGCAGAGGATTGCTCACAAGTACGCGTGCTCTGAGTTCGCCTGGCACGAACTTAGCACAGCGTGGTATTTAATTTTGGTGCATTCGCGACGAGAATTTAGCTAATTTTACGTATAATATTAAAATAGATCTGAAAGAATTGGTAAGAGAGGGCGTGGACTGGATTGGTCTGGTGCAGGCCTGGAACAAATAGCAGGATGTTGAGAAAACAGCAATGAACCTTCGCGTTCCATGAAATTTTGGGGAATGTATGGTACAGCCAAGGAACTATTTCTGAACAAGAAATCTGTCAAGCTAGCTGATTCGTTCCGGCTACCATAGCAAATGCGCGGGTGTGCCTTAGCCCGTATTTCTGCATTGCTTATTCAAAACCCACAGGCGCCTTTTGTGTGTGACTAACAGTCCTTCCCATAGGCATCAGGTTCTCGTTCTCTGACACGCTGAAATGTACAAAGGATAATCCGCACGCAGCCTCAGAGCGTTCCGTGTACCAGTGTCATGTGATGCTATCGTGCATCGTGATATACTGGCGTAAAAAGGACCAACAAGTTGCACTTTTCTTTCTTAATTTATTTCAATAATCTATACTCTAAATGTTTCGAATACAGTAACTATCCACCATCAGCAGGCAGTTACTGTATATGCAGCATACGGAATTTACCATGTATCTGTGCTGACTAACACGATCTGAGTGTAAATACTGTATGCTGCATATACAGTAACTGCCTGCTGATGGTGAACAGTTACTGTATTCGAAACATGTACAGGATAGATTATTGAAACAAATTAAGAAAGAAAAGTGCATTTTGTTGGTCCTTATTACGCAAAGATAAATACACAGTTGCTTTTGGAATGGATAATAATTCTAATTCTAACTTGTAATGGGTTAATCTCCCGTCGGTCGCTGTGTATCTCTGAGATAAATGCGACATTTGTTTTTGGGAATGTGATATAAGTGCGTTGATATACGTCTGGGTAGCTTCATGCGTTGCTCCTTAGAAGCCTGTGGAGTGGGTTCCATGTTGATAATCGCATTCGTTTGGCTGTATTTGGCAGTTTGTATCTGAGATATACAACACGACCGTCCGTGTTGTTAGCTGCCCTTACGGATCGCTTCTACCGAAGTAGATGCCTAGCGTATTCGTGCTGTGGTGTACTCTGATGATGACATTGATGATGACAGAACTGATGACTGCAGAGAATGCGATGGAGATTATGTGGAACCGAGGAATGGTGACGCGGAGAATGCAGAAGACGCTACATTGGATGATGCTTGCCCTAGTGAAGTGGATGTACTTACGGTTGTTTTTATTGGAAAGGACAAGGCGAAATGGGGGTAAGGTAACAAGTTCTAGAGTCATTTGTCGCAGGTGGCATAATTTCTGACAAAATTGGTCGGGGTTGTTAAAATTGGCCGGGGTTGTTGGATAAGCAAGGAAAGCCTTTACGCCGTTCGAAGCACGGAAATTATTTCATTACAACCGCGAAAGTGAAGCCAGACTCACAAACAAAACTGAGATAAAAGCTGTCATCGGTCTTGTGTGTTCAGCTGAAGCGCTGCGGATTAACAAGCAGAGTCTGGAAGAATCGTGGGGTGCTGACGGAGATGGCGCTGAAAATTTTCACTTAGTGATGAATCAAAGACACTTCGAGTTCTTAATCAGATGCATTCTTGGATAAACTTGAGTTTAATCTGTAAAATTCTCTACCTTTTTTTTAAGCCAAAACCTAGACTGTATCTCAGAGATACATGCGAACAACTACGTTTGCAACAGGGGCGCGAGAGACGGAGGGTTAATAATATGTTATGCCATGACTTTCTGGTACACTCAATTCACAGAACATAACAATTGTGCTTGCCATGTAGTATCTCCATTGCTTTCTACTTCTTTACTAACTCACTTGAGAGTTTATGCAAGGTAAACAAATTGTCAACATTTGCCATCAAACACAACAATAGTACATTAATTAGTAGTTCACAATCAGTGCATATATATATATATGCACTGATTGTACCTTATGTTTGTATAAGATGGCCTGAAGACGGACAAGAATGGCCGAAACATGTAGCCACCATATTAAATAAACTAATAACTATTATACTATTGTTGTGTTTGATGACAAATAGTAAGAATTTTTTTTTACCTTTTAAATTTAAACACAATGGCAAATCCTCTATAGAAATAAAAATGAGAATTTATGTATATACTTTTTAATGTGCTTGCCCTCCTAATAAATTAATATCCCACCACATTACAGGGTCTCCTGTCTCTAAGCCTGGGTCACGCCTTTTCCATAATGCTCATCATGTAACAACATAATCAGAAATGACATAGAAGCTAAATTAAATTCTGTGTCAGTATCTTTCTCAAGATGGTCATCTGCTGTCGATACACTCTGGAGAGTTGGCTGGGGATGACTTCACGACACTTCTGGAATGACCTTGCAGTGCTTCCAATCACACCTGTCGTAACGGTGTCACCTGTGCTTCCACATACCACACGTCCTCGTTTTCACTCAGAAGGTCTTTATATTTCAGTATTTGTTCAACTCCAGTCTTTCATACATTTTCATTAGATAGCATAGAAATTTCAGTCAGCAAATATATCCTTTATCTGTCTTGAAATAAGACTACATTTTATTGTAATTGTTATTAATATATTGATTCAACAATCTTGTTGCCAATTACAGTCTCAGAACATATACAAAAAAATTAAGAAACAAACAAAAATACAGTATGAATTAATACTGAAATCTGAACATAGCATTTAAAAATATATAATGAAATTAGTAGCAGAATCACATCTACCTGAAAGACAGTAATTAAAGGTGCAGTAGCAATAACAATGATAATAAGGATCTCTTCTATCCTGATGGTGGAGGCAAAATGTTCCCTCAAAACGTTAGTAATGGTTTATCAAACAGTGCCATTTCATATTTATCAGACTATGTCACTTCACATCACAGATGACAGTAATTGTTATTTATCCATGTGGGGAATTGAGATCTTTTATTTAGTAATGAGTATGGCTGGTGCTGAAGTTTATGATGCATTGAGATTGGCAACATGTCCTGGATATGTGGACACAGGGCTATAGGAGATGGTGCATGTAGCAAGCATAAGGAGACGAATGCCTGACTTGACACACAGAAATGCCTGGGTACAAAGTAATAACGCCAACATCACTCCATTACTACCTCACCACACGGTTATCAGTGACACTATGCTTCAAAGCATGGACACCACACTACGGGTATAGTAGTGACATTCATCTGCTTTTGTAAAAATATATCGAGACACCTGGAATAGACTGTTGATGTCAGAAAGTAGACAGATATATATATATATATATATATATATATATATGAAGTCAGTAATTCATACATTGTTAAATTACAAAACTTCAAGGTTTAGAAAGGAAAAGGCCAAGTGTTTTAGATTTCATATGAAGTCAATAATTTAATGAGTAGCCAATAGACTATATATATTCTTCTAAAAAATGACTTAGCTGCATGGAGTTTATTACTTAGTTGTGTTGAACTATGGAATTTGTACATTTGAGCACAAGGTCAAAGGGCTAGTGTGTATATTACCTACATAAGTGTGTTGTTTTTCCCTGCAGGCATTTCCAGTTGATAAAATCAACTACTGTATCCATCAAACTCAACTTGTATGTTAGTGGTATAAACCCCAGCTACACTTACATGTTTCAGCTTTCAGTAAGCCATCATCTGGCTGTGTATGAGAAAGTAGAGAGATAAGACTTTAACACTGTGATTAATAGTAAATCAAGATTGAGTTTCAGTCTTGCTACAAAATGCCAGTAATATCATATATAAATACAAAGTCTTTATGTACTGTACATGTAAAATTATGGCTTTGGATCACAGCTGTAAATCATATATAAGAACTATGTATATTATCTTGTTAAGAAGAAGTAGGTTTGAAGACATGTGACATGGCTGATCATGGAATCCTTTTATTTTTAACATTCATATGTCGGTGCACTGCTAATATATTCACAGTGTGTAACCAAAAAGATGCAACGTTTCACAATTTATTTATTTCTGGAAGACGGTCTACTTGTTTCAAACCAATACTGCTACCTGCTGCTAGCAGCAAGTAGTAGTATTGGTCTGACAAATGCCTGGCACTGTAGGTGCCATTTTGAGCTCCTGATGAAGGATGAAAAAGCTGTCTGAAACTAGAGTGTCTTACAGAAATAAATAAATTGTGAAACGTTGAATCTTGTTGGTTATATACTGCGAACATGGCATCCTTATTTGTACGATTAAATATCAAATTGTTAATTAAAGTTACGATGTACATTTTATAAGATTTTAGTACAATAAAGATGATGATCTGGGATAGTGTAGTCACTACAGTGACTCGCTACGAGCTGGACTGTCCAGGAAATGAATCCTGGTGGTGGCCACATTTTCTACATCTGTCCAGACCAGTCGTGGGGCCCACCCAGCCTCCTACACAATGGGTCTCTTTCCCAGAGTTAAATTGGCCGGGGCATGGCCTTGACCAACTACCCACATCTAGCGCCAAGGTTAAAGAAATAGTAGAACAATACCTTTTCTCCCCCTCTGGATCTTCTAGGGTGAACTTTACACTTAATGAACACAATTCAATTAGTAAAGTGATGCAATATATGTGACTCTAGATACTGTGATGAATCATAGTACACAGTCAAATATTACACATAAGTATCACCTTATTCTTTAAAGCATAACTGCTTTAAGAGTATAGGGAAATTGTTAAATTTGTGATGTATATGACATTGTATTCCAACATTAAGCATGTCAGCTGTTGTTCAGGTCCCACTGCCTATTGCTTGTGTGGTTTAGGTGGAGTGGAGGGGGGTAGTGTACTCATACCTGCATATTTGCACCTTTTAGTGTTGTTTCAAACATTTATTAGGTGTTACAGTATGTCAGTCATTCAGTTCAATGTCATTGACAGTTTCTTTGTAAATATGGAATTTCTTCATCTTACTGATATAATGACATTTTCTGCAGGAATGGAGAATTTGCATGCAATTTTCAATTTTCCTAAAGGACTGGCCATTTTGTAAGAGGTGTTCTGTGAATCTTGAACTATTACTATTGCTGTTAACAGCAAATAGGTGTTCTTTAAATCTTGTCCCATTTAGTTCCTTAAGGAACAGAAGTTTTTTACAATATAATTTAGCTCTGTGCCAGCATTGTTAACAGAGAAAACAAGTTTTGTTTAGAAGATTCATATTGAACTATAAATATGGGTCATTAATTTATATTGCTAATAAGTTACCTGAACTTAGAAGAGCAGAAGTAGGACAGACTAGAGGAAGTTTCATAATGCAGTTGTCCCAGCCCATCCTGTTGTGGTATATAGAGGATATGGCACTAAACCTCTCTCCTGCATCTGAATGCTAGACTCCATCTCCAGGCAGACATCGCCAGCTGGATACTAGGGCCATTTTACTCTGATTGCAGAGCCTTTAGTACAATTGAATAAAAGCCTGACTGCGTCTAGGATGTGATGTCCGAAGAAAGAGTGCCCAGCAGTACTTGAACTGTAGTCATTAAATTTATTTACATAACTACCATGGCTAACCACATAATAAGTAGTTTCACTTTCTTAGGCTTTGAAATATTAAAAAAGTGTCAGCTTAAAGTTCAAGTTGTGTAGGATGTTACACCGTACAGTTGCAAACACTTCAATGGATAAAACCTTGAAGGTCAAGCAGTGCACAGTGACTAGCATGTGATGGATGTATGAAGTTACAGGAAGAACTGGAGAATATCAATGACCAGAAAAACTTCTTCACTTGATATAAAATGGAAATGAGTAAAAGACAAATAAAACATTGTTCTCAGTTCATAATGAAACACCAAAAGGCAAGAATATGAAGGAATGAATAGGCAACAAGCAACAGCTATGGAATACAAACCATGGGAAATGTGACAAGCTAGGAAAGAGTGTACTTCCAGTGTAGTATGAAATCTTCCAGTGGCATCTGTGACTAGACTTGTGACAGCAGCATCCAGCTTTTCTGCACCAAGGTTTGCCAACATGTCTCACTACTGAACCCTTAAATGTTTGTAAATCATAAATATAAAGTGTAAATGGGGAGACGAGAGGCGTACACAATGTTTTGGTGGGGAAACCTGAGGGAAAGAGACCACTTGGGAGACCCAGGCACAGATAGGAAGATAATATCAAGATGGATCTTCAGGAAGTTGGATGTGGGGGTATGGACTGGATTGAGCTGGCTCAGGATAGGGACAGGTGGCAGGCACTTGTGAATGCAGTAATGAACCTTCGGGTTCCATAAAATGCTGGGACTTTGACTAGCTGAGAACCAGTTAGCTTCTCAAGAAGGACTGTGCTCCATGGAGTATGTAAGTAAGTAAGTAAGTAAGTTTTTTTCTCAACAGTTACATATAAAAGATTCAACAGTAATGCCTGTTATTCATATATTCAGTTCCATTATATACAGAATTTCTTTTGCACACATATTGCTATGTATTATATATTAAAACATGATGCACTTTAAGGAGCACTTCATCACTAGTAATCATGACTGTTCAAAAATGTCTTGCATATCCATGCTGTCCTTACATGCATCACTGCACTGTCTGCTTTGTTATGTGTCCACTGTCCAGTTATACAGACATCTATCTTAGTTTTAAAACTGACATAGATTAAAATATTAAACGGTTATGACACCCATTTCAAGTTTGTTCAATAAAAGTGTCCAGAAAAAGAATTAAAAGCCACTTGTGACCATCTCAAAACAGTTGATGCAATACCATCTTTCTTTTTTTAAAACTAACAATCATCATCATCATCATAATCCCCACGTCAATGAATAATAATTCATGAAATTAATTTTGTTTGTATGCTACCATAACAATTAATATATTAACATACAATTTGCAATGATGACCATTACATAGAATTTATTTCCACCAACATTATCAGAAGTCAAAGATGTTAAAATTCTGAAGTAACTAAGTGTCTTTCATAGAATGTAAAGCACTTCAACTTGGATGACATATCTGATGTCCCCCTACATACAGTACCTGCACTTTAAGCAACTAAATCATTGTAAAATACACACTTTAAAACCAATTCATTTCTAAAAATATTTTAAAAGCAGTTAAAAATTCCTCTCAATGCATCAGGTTCATTTACACTAACAATGTACTGCACTGCAGATATTCATAATAACAGCTGTTATAATATTAAAAATAGATTACTTTGCAACTCCTTTTTGGTAACGAAGTGCCAAGGAATCGGCAGGTGGTGGCGCTTGAGATGTTAAATCTCCAATAGTACGCATGAAGTGACTTGGCTGTAACCTTGATCTGGGACCAGCTGTTCCTCTGCCCCTGCCAGAAAGATGAGTCATCTTCTTGTGAGACAAAATATTTCCTGAAACTGAAGGCCTTGTACCACGAGGAGATCCTACAGGTACCGACACCTCAATCTCTGGATCTGGTAATGTTGATGGTAGGGTTATAACAGGAGCTTCTCTCATCCTAGACTTGAATATGGTGTAAGGCAAATGGCACACCATACAGCGGCTGTTATTCTGATGATCTGAATACAATGGTCTAGCAAACAGCCTGTCATCTAGAACATATTTGTGAATACCTGAAACACAAAAATCTCCTATATATTAATTTTATTATATATATTTAAGTCAATACAACTATATAATAAAAGCATAGGTTAAAGCGACATGTTTCAACTTAAAAAGTCATCATTGGGCTAAGCTAAGAACCATAAAGTTCTTTACAATGTGGCTGTGCACATTTGGGATCCCAGATGGCTCCAAAATGCGCACAGCCACATTGTAAAGAACTCCATGGTTCTTAGCTTAGCCTGACGATGACTTTTCAAGTCGAAATATGTCGCTTTAACCTATGCTTTTATTACAAAGTTGTGTTGACTGAAATATATACAATAAAGTGAATACATGGAATCAATAGACAACAGGATGACTTCATTCAAAAACAAAAATCTCCTGTCATTATGTATGTTACTCTAAGAAAAGCACGGCAGTTAATTATGACAAAGAAGGAAAGGGCATGTTTATTCCTAACTTTCAGTGAACTCATAAAACTGATCTTGTTACAGACCATTTCTTAGTTTCTGTCCAGGTAAAAACCTAAGGAGGTAGCACATTTAATAGAAGGCACAAAGATGAATCACTTAACAGCTTCTAAAAAAAAGGAACAATACTTCATAGAGTGAGTAGGTGTGTGAGCACATGAGTCAGCAAGTTTTATTTTACATGCTAATGTATTGGTAAAATATTGTGAAGAGGAATGACAAAATACCGAGCCCACGGAAAGTGCTAATAATTTTCCCACATGGTTAAGATACTGTGACACACAATACAGAGTATGGATGGGAACTGTACGCACATTTATGGCCAGTGGGAAGACCAATCCCTTTAACAAAGTTTCTAGCATTGTCTTCATTTGTGCAGGAGTTATACGGATGGGCATGGCACTCGAACCAATTCAACCGTCGGTACTCATTCAGCTCATTAAACCATTTTGAGCCTTGTCCACAAGGTTGTATATGTTTCTTATCATGTTCATTGTCCACTAAGCCTGCCACTATATCACTTGCAATCAGTGGAACCTTGGAAGGAGACATCTTCTGTGTACTGCCATCACAGCAACAATGATAAGGGCACCATGGGGACATCTCTGGATTGGTGAGTCCCTGCTTTGAAACAACACAGCACACAAATAAAGGCATTCATATTCATAAAAAGGATACAGAGATGAATGCATGTCTTGATGGGTATGCAGATATGTGTATGTTCTCTCTGCTACAACTGCCCTGCATGGGTATGATGTCCATCAAGTGGTAGTGTACTTCATTATCTGCAGTAAGTATTTGAGAATGGATAATTTTTGGCCTTTCCATAATTTATGGCACAAAGAAAATGTGACAATCAAAATTTTCTGTAGCAATGGTGACACAAAACAAATGTGGCAATGCACTAAAATACAAAAGTTACTAAATGTAGAAAGGGAGATTTGTCACTCTGTAATTAAGCACCACACCATGTAGGCATATGGGGGAGTACAGGTATGTGTATCAATGTGTGTCCATCCACACACATGCATATGCATAACATATATATATATATATATAATCCCCATATGCTCTGGGGCATGGTAAATTTAGTTCTGTGTTTCTAAACATTTTATCACCTTAATCCTGGCAAATGAAACCATGCAACAGGAACACATTTCGGTACAGTCTTTCCTAGTAAGTTGTAAGGTCAATTTGGTGCAAAAGTCTAAACATTATAAAGGCCTCCTCTGTCATCATCATTATTCCGTAAGTTAGGCACAGAAGATCCCCAAGGAAGTCAACTAAGACGATGACCAAAAAACAGATGGTGGAACAGTGTACAAAGAGATATTGCTAAAAAATTAAAAACTGGAAAGACAGGTCAAGAAACAGAGCTGAGTGGGGGAAGTTAATTAAGGAGGTGAAGGTCTGTGTTAGACTGTAGTGCAGTCTAAGAAGAAAAGAAGAATAATAATCAGAAGCAGGAGAGAAAATCTCCAGAATGTTTGACTTCTGTGCCACATTCATGCAACTGGTCACCAAGGGGATTATACCACTTTAGTCACTATGAAAGCTTTAACTCTTTAAAACTATGTTTTGATTCATGACATTAGAGTCTAACCTCATCTACCAGTTTTGCTTCTTCATTCTCTTTTGTGCTGGTGGGAAACCTTTTTCTGAACTGGATGTTCTGCTGGACACAACGGTGGCAATGTTTCTTATGGCAGACATGTTTCCTGTTTTTCTTAAGCTCCACATCACCTTCATATGTGCATCTTGGGCTGCAGTGTGGAGGCTGTTCAATGGGACATTGTTGATTCTCATTCGAGATCAGTTCATGACTGCCATGGCCAAAGCTGTGCCTGACAGAAGGAGGAGACTTGAGTGGGCTAGACTTATCCTTACTTCGTTGCATAGATTTTGTGGGGTTAGTTTGTAATTTCTTAGGTGGTGTCACAGAGCTTGGCTTTGTCAAAGTTCTTCTTATCATCCCTGGAGCAATGAGGTCACCAGCTGCCTGAGATCTTTCCTTCAGTCTCCGCAAAAATAACGATTTAGGAGAATAATCAATAATTGTATGCAAAGGCTCTAGAATTTTTCTCTTTTGTTCATTGTCTATAATGCCATTGTTCCTGCTACACTTTGAAGAATGGAGTTCTGAAGGCTCTTGGCCTTTCTGATGACCACTGCCAGTATGTGACAAGCGCATGGATCCGTCACTGTCTTGTGATGTTACATCTGAGTCAGTTGTGTCCTTGCGAGGTGTACCTCCACTGTAACAATCTTCACAAACCTTTTCATTGTTTGTTAAATCACTCGCAATGAACGATTTTTGTGGGCTCTGACAACATTCACAAAGTTGCATTTCTTTGCTTTTGGGCCTTGATACAACTGCGGAATTTTGCTTAATACGTTTCGATGGTGACGTAATATCTTCCATATTTTGTGTATATTTTGTGTCAAGTTCCTGTAAATCTGAACTGCTAGAGCTTAAACTGTACAACGCCGCATTCACAGCAGCCGCCACTTGACCGGAGTAATTTCTTCTTTTCCAAGACTCGTACTTCCTCTTCAGGGGTGATGGTGGGAGAGCTTGCCATGATTTATCCGAGTATCTCACAGTTCTGCAACCAAAATTCCGGTGAACTACTACATAAAAAGGAACTACCTACAAAAATGCACAAAATGGTTGAATATTCTGGTTCAACATAACCTACCTATCGAAGTGTTTTAATTTCTCCAGTCTACGCTCTAATAGAATGGAGTTTGATTCGAGCTGATCGAGAAGTATGCGATTGCTTTCCCGCAATTTGACTATTTTTGGGCTACATGAAGACCTCATAACTGGAAGTAAACTGTGTGCTTTACTATCTTCCCGTAAACACCACCAAACTTCGACCTTCGTTTTCGCACACACCACACAATGGAAATTTGAAATTGATTCTATGGCATCCTAAAGGGAAGTTTCTTCGTATTCTGAAGCGCGCATCTTGTAATGAATGTTGTACATGAGCAGCTAATATTATTGGAAATAATCCTCAATTCATTTAATTCGTTAACCTCGCATTATACGTTTTAAACGTTCATTTTATTTTCTGTGATCGTAGTGTATATTACGACATAGGGAAATTTTCTGGACACGTTGGACATCCTGGGAGCATATGTCGCTGTAATTTAACAGTAAAATGTTGTTCGCCGTGTGTATGTTTTGAAGTTTAAACTGTTACAGTCTGCCAATATTATGTTGTTGATTTAGTATGAAATAACAAAAGGCAGTTAATGTAAATGTAAGTAGTACGAACGTTTGAAATTCTATGGAGTAAGAATGTTTATATGTACGAGATTGCCTTCATACTTTTGCAAATGTGTTGCATGTCGTAGGCATGTATCGTCTCATTAACAACAAAAGAAAGTATTTTGGTGCTGAAATAAGTTTCCATGCTTATCGGAAGTGATTAGTATCTTGACCCAGTTACTACGCCAGATGTGCATATACTTAAAAGTTTGTTGTTCACAATAACCTAACCTCGTAACTGTAAAGATAATTAAAACATATTCTATGCTTTTGGTAAAGAGAGGGTTGTTGGTCATTATTTTAGGTGCAGCCATGAATTTCCCACCATTTGGAGGCCACTTCCCTGCAATGCATCAGTTTACAGCAGCCAAATTCAGCAATGAACAAATTCAAGCAGGCACAATGTTGGTAACGAGCGCCTCTGATGGAACAATACAGTATATACGGCCTGAGCACAATGGTGCAAACTTTCTTTCGCCGGGTGGAAATAATAACTCAATCCAAGGAATCCCCGTGTCCATTACAACGTCAGCTGTAAATGTTCCTGTTCCTGTAGCTGCTCGTGGTATCACTACAGTTCAACAGCAACATGCTCAGCATCAGCAACAACAGCAGCAGCATGAACATCAGTTGGCAGCCATGGTAAACCAATCTACAGGTGGTACAAAGTACCATCACCCACATGGAGCTCTACTTGGTTGGGGTGAAGTACCTTTTATGCATCACTTCAGTGACACGGGGAAAAACATCACAACATTAAATGTCCCTTATCCCAACCCAGCTGTTAATTCTACAGCTATCTTGACTGTCCAGTCAACACAGACATCTGGAGCTCCAGCCATGGCTCAAACAGTGTGGCCCGTGAAGCTGATGCAGAATGTGTCAACCATGACAGTTGATGAGTCAGAGTTACAGCCACAGGATTTGTGCAAGGCAGAAGAGGACATCAAGCCAAAGCTAGAAGTATCCAAGCGAGATAAGGAGTCAGGAGATAGTGAAGATGATAGTGATGACTGTTCAAAGTCAGATATAGAAGGCCCCTCCTCCACAAGTGAGGCTGAGCAGAATCACCAGAAACAAGGACTCCAAGTGCCATTCAGCATCGGCCCCATGACAAATGGCAGTGGTCATTTGGAGTGTCATCAGATACAGCTGCAGCAGCAAGGGTCTGCAATGGCAGACTACCTTGCAAGGCTGCAGCCTTCAACAATCCCACTTAGCCTTCAGCAGTTTTTCAAGTACCAGACAAATAATGTTGCAGTGGCAGAAATCAAGAGAGATTGTGAGAATATGCCTGTGGCAGTTGCAGGAAGTATGGCTGCTGGCCAAGAAGGAATACCTGCTGTATCACCAAAGAAAAAGAAAAAGAAGAAATCTGCTAGGAAACCTCCGCGCCCAAAGCCTGGAGAAATCCGCCTGTCAACTGCATTGGATGGTTCAACGCTGTTTTGCTGTCCTGAGTGCTACATGGCATATCCAGACAGGGATATGTTGGAACAGCATCTGGCTGGGCATAAACAGGAGCGACGCTTTGTGTGCAATGTCTGTGGGGCAGGTCTGAAACGAAAGGAGCATCTTGACCAGCACAAACGTGGCCACAGTGATGAACGGCCGTTTGTATGTACAGTGTGCATGAAGGGATTCAAACGCAATGAGCACCTAACAAGACATTACGTGATCCATTCAGGTAACAAGAACCATTCTTGTATCGAGTGTGGCAAAGCATTCTCTCGCAAGGACCATCTCCACAAGCATGCCCAAACACACATTGCCAAACGTGTGAAGGCAGAGTTGAGCCAGGCGGCTAGCCTTGATAGCAGTACAACATCTACGACAGTTACCACACCACCTACATCCATGACCATCCCCCATGTGATCCACCATCACCACCAGCAGCCTGTGACTCATCCCTTGCAGCTCCAGCACACCATATCCTGAGACACATCCCAGAATCATGCAGACAGCCTTGACTGCCACTTCTTCTAAGTGTCTTAGCTTCAGGCAGTTACTGTTTACTTACTGGCCATGTGTGCTCACTTCAACATTGTTCGGTAATCATATTTGTCATTAGCATCATGGTGGATGTTGTAACAGCTGTTCATTTGAGTGAAGATGTGCCTTGGTAAGTACTGTATATTCCTTCATTCTTGGAAGATGTGTATGATGATGTTTGCCATTCTGTTGTGCTGTGTCTGTTATTGGGTACAAGCACAGTCTCACTCTGCAATGCAACTCTTTAGTTTGTTTCAGTTGTTCAGCTACATGTTTCGATCCTGTACACAGATCATCATCAGGCCTTGCCTAAAAACAGTATGTGAAAGGTGCAAGGTAAAGGGTGCATACTTTGTTGTAAACTAGGATTGTGAGATCTAATAATTTACAGTTCTTTTTTTGAATATTATTACAATAGCTATTATTGTATGTTTGTTCTTATTTTTGTTAAAAGTGTTTTAATTCAACTTTAATAATATTTTAAAATAAACCTTAATATTTATAAGAACTGTAAATTATGAGGTTTTGTAATCATAGTATATAATATAATACCATAGGCACTTTTTACCTCTTACATACTGTTTTTATATGAAGCCTGATGATAATTTGCATATGGGACCAAAACGTGTAGCTACTTAACAAATGAATTACAATAAGAGTTGTGTATAGATTGAACCTGTGTTTGTATGAAATGACATGTACATGAGTATGCGAACTTCTAGTGGTTGTACAAGACTAGGTAGCAGTTTATCTGTCTGGATCATCCATACTTGATACACAGTATGTTACATGGAAGTCCTTACCACATTCAGTACAATGACTAAGCTGTAAGTTGCGCAATTGAGGAAACAATTGACTCATGGCAGGTGCAATAATTTTTGGTTTTCTTATCTCCTAAACATCCTATTCGGTTGGTACTAAGGGATTTATGCCCGGGGGCTCAGATTTTGGGGGTTTGAATCTTACCACCTTCCTCCATCTAGTGCCAAGACTGAGAATGAGTGGAGCTATACCTCTTCTCTCTCATATGCCTTAATGACATCCAAAGGGACAACTTCACCTACAACCTGGGGAAGCTGTGTCCATCCACATATATATTCACTTGTCCACATGTGTACCAACATACTAACAATACATACATACAGAGTGTTATTATTACTACATGAAATGTTTAGTGGTAGGGAAGTACTGTGTGCCGAATATAGTAAGGATCAAAATGTTACACATTGTGGTTACATCTGAGTACAAAAAAATTGTTGGTTGTGTGTGTATCTGTCCACTTTTTACTGACCGTGTAACATGCGTGGATGCATTGCATAAATTGTAATACCGAAGTGAAATGTACTGCGTATTTAATACATGACGTACAGAGATCTCTGGAATTACAGTACATTTGTGAAACATTTCCCAATAAGAAAATACTCTATAGTACACCTGCAGACTTACTTAAGTACATGTGTCACCCAGTTTGCATCATGTTAATTGACACCAGTTTTCCTGTGAATGCTCTTTCATATCAATTTTTTATGTTTACTGAAGACAGATAAATTGTGTTTCCTATACAAAGCCAGTAGGATGTAGATATAGGTCAAATATGTGGTATTTAAGCATCCAGTGCCATATATTTGTGAAAGAGAATTCAGTGAAACCAGAGGAGCAGAATGAATTTCAAGCATAACAGGTTCTTTACAGTCACTCATTTGATACAGCTCTTCTGTAAACTCTGGGTACCTGTAATAAGTTATGAACAATTTAGTATTACGTTGATGTATACAGCTAGCTGAAATTACACTACAGTCTGAATATGTTAATTACGAAAATAGTTTACCAAGTAAATCACTATAGACAAATTTCACATACTTAGTCTGTCATACATGTGTAAGAATACACACATGTAATGTGTATCCTATGTGCAAAGATATGATGCACCCAGACAATTCATACTCTCTTGATTTTAACTTATAATAATATTGGAGAATGGGTGGACCTGAGAGCTGGTCTGGATGTGGCGATAAACGAAATAATCCTGTGCCTGCGAAGAATTGGGCCCCTTTTCTCCAGCCTTTTGATTTTTTAAAATGTGTGAGAAGGTAAGAATTTGCATGCATGTGCACGCACACACACACACACACACACACACACACAGTTACTCATTTGGATGTTGTCAGAAACAAAATTTAATTTTTTTGTGGATCACACATTGGTCACAATTTGTCTGTTATTCTGACCTGCCACCCATTTCATGTTGTCTTGCAACCGCTGTAAGTATGTCATGAAAATTTCACAGCCTTCATAAATAAAACATTTTGAAGTCAGAAAATGTAGTAAGGCGAATCTTCTATCAAATGTGACATATGCTTGTATAAAAAAACTAACAGAGAATAATTAATTAGGATTTGTACATATTTTTGAAAACTGGTCAGGTATTGAAGTATAAGTGCTGGAAGCTTATAGTTACAGATATGTACAACATGTAAGAAGACAGGAGTTTATTGCAGTTTCTTTCTGGTATACGTATTTACTAAAAAGTACAATATACATAAGGAATCTTAATATTGTATGTACTGTGCGTGATGTCAAATTCAACATATCTAACCAATGATTCATGCACTAAAAACTGTGCATAAATAGTTGGTTAGATAAGTTGGATATATATATATATATATAAGTTCTGAAACTAGATTGGTGCAGTGTTCCAAAGCTTTTCAGATCAAGTTGTGCTCAGTGATGTGGGGTGCTTCTGTAACCCACTTCCTGCTATATTATACAAACTCAGGTATTATAGCAAGCTAGTTTTGTTTCCTTGGTATTATGTATGTGTAGAATTTTTTTTTATGTACAGTATATCACCAGTACTGGTGAGAAGTTCTGGAACAAATCATGTGAGACAGAAATCAGTACTGTATCTGGGGTTTTCATCCACATCCTGTAATTGGGCCACTTCTAAAAGCTTCAGGAGTGTGAGATTTGAAGTTCTTGCCATGACAGACATTAAGATACAGTTTCTGGGATGTGATTTTTTGTAGTTTGGTTAGTAAGTACCCAGAAGAGGAAGACAACAGGTATGTTCAAACTGTTAATACATGCTCATGCATACAAATACATGGCATTATATGCCAGCAGACTGTAATCCTAATGTTTATTGAAATCCATCACATAAACAAATTATAAATGTTGTTCTGCTGCAGGAACAGAGGTTTAATAGGAAAAGATGTACAGAGGTAGAAATATGCACATGAAATATTTGTCTGTTAGTAACTGTGCACTGGGCAGCCTTTGTTAAATGGTCATACGTTTAGAGCTGAACATGATGGTCGAGTGGGTACCATTCTTGCTTTGTGTTTGAGAGATCATCAGGTCGGTTCTTAGAACGTATGTCATCTGTTCTTACAGGTTTCTGTGCTTCTTTTGAAGACCTAAGGTCATTTATTTTAAACATTTTTCAACAGGGTGAGCATATAATGAAATACAAAGAACTGTTATCTGACACTATGCCATGTGATATCTGTAGCACGATTGTTTTTCAGATGTAGGATTTATCGTTGCAATAAATTAGTTTTAAAGTTATTGAGATAAGCAAAACTGCAAAAATGTATTTCTTAGCTCTGTCTAGGCTACTTTACTGAAGTGAACTGTTGTGCTCTTCTAATATTTGTGTGTCTGAAGAGATTAGCTTCCTTCTTCAGATACACCTGTGCAATGCAGTTCCCATTTAGTGACTGATTTGTGCATACTATACTTTCCTAGACACAGGAGCAGTATTGCTACTTAAAAGGGCAGTTAATAAGTGAAATTTTCCCCAGTTTTTGTGTATTAGACCATGAATGTACTGTGGAGCTGAGAGGTTATCTTCATGCTATGTTTGTCTTCATGTACAGTTCACAAGTCACAAAACAATCCTTGCAGGGACTGCTATTTCTAGGAGTACCAGGCAGTACTGCTATTACAAACATCCTGAAAGCATCAAGTATTTTGAGTAGTTCGTAGAGGGCACGTGCACTGTGTGAATGCTTTCAGGTTGGGGAGTAGAAACTTGTCATTTGCCACAAAATCTTACACATTCACATCTGTCACATTTCTGGCCAGGATTGTCTCCAGGTCTGTGAACAGTACAGCCTGTCTTGTATAATGTACTGAGTGACTTCTTACCAAAGTAAGAGTAATGATCAGCATAGTAATCAGTATAATTTAGTTTTTGGGGAGTGGGGCTAGGAGAGAAACTTTTCCAGCACAGTCCTTGTGTTGCCAGAAATCAGATTTTGTTCATCGTGGTCTAAGATTGTTCCCAGATTAAATATTCACAACTCTGAAATTTCTTTCTCATTCACCATTTCCATTATGTAGCTTTGTTTGTGCTACTCAGCATAAAGTAGATCCCAAACTTCGACACTTCATGGAGCACCCAGACTGTTATGGTGCTCACTACATAACACTATCATCATCATCATCATCATCATCATCATCATCATGTTCCTGAAGGGTTAGGCGTGTTTCCTGTTCCTTGATCCTCAAGATGAAGTTGGTCCCTCCATCTCTTCCTCGGTCATCCAGTGTTCCTTCGTCCTTTGGGTTTATATTGTAGTGCTTGTTTTGGTAGTCTGTTTGTGTCCATGCTCTGTACATGTTGTAGCCACTTTTTCTGGTACTGTTTTATTTCCTTTACTGTGTTCTGTGCTCCCGTTTTGTGCCTAATACATTGATTCTTTTCTTTATCTAGTTTTGTAATTCCAAGTAAGTGTCTCAAAAATTTCATCAGTGCTGCTTCTAAACATTGTTCCTCTCTTTTCTTCAGTACATAACACTATGAAAAATTAATTTTGTCATATTTTGATGAAGGAAAAATACTGCTAATAGAAAACATTGTGTTATTTTATACTGTGGTCTCTGTTTTGGAGGAACATGTAATTTGTATGTTCTGGCCTGAACATGGATATAGCAGTGTTCCTAACTACAAGGCATATTTCAAGAGACTGTAGTCTTTTTAAAGAAAAATGTGTGCAAGTGAAGCCAGTGTCAGGACAGTCATTGGTAAAGGAACAGACAGGAAAAATCCTCTTAATTTGCAGATGTTACTGTTGAGCAGAGTTGTACAGTTGCATAAGTAAGTACAGTGTCACAAAACAAGAGAACTCTGTACTGGGGTGTGATGAGCTTTCAGGTTCCCTAAGACTTCTTTACTTTCTGAGCGACCATCAGCGGCTCAAAAATGATCACTTAACATGTAGCTCTCCAGTTATTGGTTTGTGAGCTCATTAGTTTGAAATCTTTAATTTTATGAACTCTTTCTTTTATACAGGAGCTACTGTTTCTTTAAACCAATAATGTTTTAATTCAGTATTAAGAACATACTTTTCAGTCAGCAGTAGACTGTACCGCTGTATGTACCCGAGAGTGTGTAAGAAAGCTTTGATATTTGTGCATTGGTGAAGGCGTGTTGTCTTCTGCACGATGATGATGTGTTGTATGCCAACAGCAGCAACATACTGCCTCTTTCTTCACAGTTGAAATGCCCTGAAGACTGAGGTACACACCTGCAGTAGAACATGATGTAATTACACATACATCAGCAGTGACCAGATTTATAATATCATACCTCTACCCTTGGTTGTCTGCTGCACCTGCCTGAAATAATTATTTATCTTAGAAGTCAGGTCTGCAAAATCTGATGCTTGGGATGCTTGATACAAAGTTAGAAGCTTTATCAGAACCACATATCATTTGAGATTCTTATTTTGGCTAATATGAATGCTGTGGTCTTTAGTGAGTGATCTTCCAGAGGAACTTACTTGTACTTTTACTCCTTTCACCCCAAAGAAGGAGGCAGCAGGTTGCCATTTACCCATCTACATGGTATCACATCCCAGCATCTTGTAATCTTGGTGTTCAAGTAACATATTTATTAATACTTGAGGTTTGTTTTACCATGCATCTTCCTCATGAAATGAAGTGAAATGCCAACTTGATGCAACTAGGTAATTTTATTGATGTATTCTTAGCTCGACATGTTTCGGGTACATACACCCATCATCAGGAGCATTAGATTTTGAGTTGCAGCATATGGTTTTCTGCACCGAGTTTTTGGATGGGTAGTAGCCTTGAGAGCAGTTGCGTAGGTTGTGTTTACGGTGCAGATGGTGCCATGCACGGCACCATCTGCACCGTAAACACGACCTACGCAGCTGCTCTCAAGACTACTACCCATCCAAAAACTCAGTGCAGAAAACCATATGCTGCAACTCAACATCTAATGCTCCTGATGATGGGTGTATGTACCCGAAACATGTCAAGCTAAGAATACATCAATAAAATTACCTAGTTGCATCAAGTTGGCATTTCACTTTATTTCATATTTATTAATCTCAGCAACACAAAGGTCCTGTTTATGAGAGATGACAATAAACTAAACCATGTAAGGAGTGGTGTTATTAAAATACACTGACACTCATTTGTAACCACTGTTCCAATTGTTTGTACTGTATCTCAAATGATTCATGAATATTCTGCATATTATTTGTGTATATACTCGTACGTATAATTTCAACAAGCTGGCAAAGAGCATAGAGTAGTATAATGTAGTGTAGTGATTCTCAGGTGTAACCACATGTATCTACCCTGATCGCCAAGTTTAACCACTATTCGTTTTTGTGGGTAACACATACAATGTATCAAATTTAGTGGCTGGTAAGTTTTGTTACAGTGCTGGAAATATTTTTGTGTATGGCCTGAATGAATCAGTACATGATGTTATTTATGCCACATAATTGAAGGCCCAAAAATATTTCCAGAAATGAAAGCAAAATGTTATTCCAAGCTGAAGATAGCTTTAGAGGTTTTTGTTGTTAAAGCTGCTAATTTTATTTAAGGTTTTCACTGTGGTGAAAGTTTTTGTTTCAGGTTATGGATTATGTCTTGGCTCATGGGACCATGAAGTGTCATGACCCAGAACAGCACAAACTAAAGCAAATTTAATTCTTTCACATATGTAAACACTTTTTTTGGGGGGGCCATGCATGTGGTGCCAATGAAGTTTTGTGTAGAAGTCAAGTAGCATGCTAATAGTTTAGTTGTAATGTTACCAAAGAGAACTGATGACAAGGTCAGACCGTTCCGTTTGTGTACGATACCGTACACATGCATCAAAGCTAAATCAGTATTACAGCTTATGACTGAATGTAAGGCCTAATAATATAATGGTAAAACAAAATATTTGTTTCATAGACATTTCATGCTCTTTTATATACTAATTAGCAGGTATCAACAAATGTTGGAACAGCCAAGTAAAGCTTGTGCTCACTGGACTTACCTCCTCAAGAAAAACTGTCTTTACCATTATTGCTGTAATTTCTCCACTCCAGCCTACCTAACATCACAGAACATACCAGAAGTACAAAACACTGTCCATTGTATTATCTTTAATGTGTATGAAAGATGTCAGTCACTCTTTTTTTTTTTACATCTGTGAAGAAAAGAAAAGAACAGTGGGATAGACTGTTAATCAGTAAATTAAAATATTTTTTACCTGTGGGGGATGAACTGGTGAGTGTGTTTGTTGAGCCCTGCTGGTGATACTTGTTTAGTATTATGACTGGAAACAGGCCTACCTGAATCATCTTTTGTTCAAATTACTGTACATGGTTTTCTGTATTATTATTTTTATTATTATTATTATTATTATTACTACTACTACTACTGTAGAATCTCTCTCAGGCTGTCCAACATGACACAAGAATTATCTCGGTGATGACTGATGTGTCCTGCTCAGGTTGTGATAATGTGTATGTTTATATTGGTAATGCCAGTAAAAGTGGATATTTGTGACTGTTTTAATGTACACAGATTTAACTGGTAATGGAACAGTCAAACCCTATATTGGCCTGGATGCAACAAAATATAATTTAAAGGTAAGAAACAGTGTATTTTATGCCATTAAAAATTGCTTGTAAATAGCAGTTTCACATAGAATTAAAGGAATCCGCATCGCCGCATGTAACATATGCATACTTTATTACACAAATGTTTGTGTTAGTTGGACAGGCAACATCAGGAATTTATTGAAATAGCGTGGAAAATGACTGGAAGCACTTGGGTGCTCCCCAGACCTTTCGAAAAAATTCTGTTCTTTTTTCCCATGTGAATGTAAAGACAGTAAATTGTTAATATGAAGAATTATGTATTGAATTAGTTCATAGGTAATGTAAATCAATACAGTGTGCGAATTACCAGGCCTGGTTTCATGTTTTATAAAAGTGGAAAAATTGTATCCAACATAATGACAGACTTTAATGGAATGCTGTTATTGAATACAATATTTTTATTTATTCAGTGACTTAATATGTTTTTTTTCAGTTAATGGTGCACATTAAAACATTACAAATGGAAGAACTGGTAAAGTAACAATAGACAGTTTCTTGCTCTTGCACTTTGATCTGTTAAATTACTTGTGACTGCTGCTCCATATTTTCTTATCGCAATTACATAAATTTATTGCCACAGTTGACTTCGTATTTGTTTAATAATCAGAAGATACCAAGTTTTAACCTGTAGTGCTGAAGACTTATTTTTGATTGAGATTTTCAGTGGTTTTTGTCAGTGCCCCAAATAAATGCTGAGATTGGACCTTGAAATAGTCTGTGGCTACTGCCTCATTCTTCACAATGTGTTGTTCACAATCATTATGCCATATGAAATACATGGAGTTGTGACAAAAAAGTTATGGCTTACAAGGGAGAGAAGAGAAATGTGTGCAGGGTTTTGGTGAGGGAAACCAGAAGAAAAGAGACCATTTGAGAGACTGAGGTGTAGATAGAATGAATATGAAGATAGATCTTGAAGGAAAAGGATGGAAGGGTGTTACTGGATTTATCTGGCTATGGTTATTGACCAATTGTGGGGTGTTATGAACACAGTAATGATTAACCTTAAGGTTCTGTAAAATGCAGGGAATTTCATGACCAGGTGGGGTGTTACTAGTTTCTCAAGAAGGACTTGGCTACATGGAGGTATGTGGTTGGCTGGGAAGTAAAGTAGAGAAGAAAAATGAACGCTTAGTCAGCATTGTTTATTGTGAATTGTGGTCATATGATGTGTGTTACTGTCATGATAAGATGTACTGCAAGAACTAGTTGAAGAAAGCTGAACAGGAGCAGTAAAGTTCACCCACTTTCTGAACACTTTGACGTGCAGGTGTGAAGGTGTAGGTCTGAGAATTACAGAAATAGCCACCTTTGGATGGGAGGTTGAATTGGCCCCAAACAATCTGGAGATGCTGGTGAATTCAAAATTACCAGCTAGGACTTTGACCCTGCTGTCAAGTCTGCAACAAGTTAACTTTTCTGATGAAATGAAACTCTCTTGGTGTGTGTGTTTTGTCAGTCACATAATTGTCAGATGTAATTGTTGTTTCAATCGATACAAGAATCATGGAGCATTTTCATGTTCATAGTCAGCAAAAGTGTCTCAGTGCATGTTTTTTTACAAGTTATGTTCATTTCACTTTACTCGGATAAGAGTGCACCATTACAATTTACATAATTCCCCATTTCACGGATACAATGTAGAGAGTCTTGTATCATGACATAGATTGTGTTGGTACATGCTTCATATGTCACTGTGGAATGTCACTAGATAAAAGTAAACTGCATAATTAAATAAGCATAACACATCCAAAATTGAACTTAATAATCTATTCGTGTTGCAATTACGGTGAAAGTGAAAATATTTTGAAATGTTGTTGGACAAAAAAAGTTGTGTTGTATAATGATGGGGTCTGTAACACTTAGTATCTTCAGCTTATGTTCTAATGTGCATTTTTTCACCAGTTGAGTGATTGAACTGGTCTATGGAATTGCTCCTTCACTACCTGGTGCATAAAATTAATTACGTAAGAAAATATGGAGTACCAGAAACTAAAAGTAATCGTGTAGTCAGATAAAATTTACAATTTGAAATCTAGTCCCTAATGTTACTTCGCAACTAACCTTCACAGTACTATCAGCAACACAGCATAAATTGGATAATTGCCTCATATGTGGGAATGACATTACATCACAGGGCTATTTTGTACAAAGTAGTTTTATTGTTTGCCTCCATACTGTGCAGAGCTTAGAGAAAAGCATAATTTTTACATTAGAGATAAGTTGTGTTTCCCCTCTTTTTTGGTGTGTGCCTAGATTATTATTATTATTATTATTTTTGCTTTATACAGATGAAGAGTGTTTTTAAGATATTTGTGCCTTCAAACCAGTATGCTGATGATAGATCATCCCAAATTTATCAAAATATTGCAAACAAAAACTTCCTATTAGTTGATCGTACAGTGTATGATAATCATTGTGAAATGATGTTATTTTTTTGTACAAGAATTACTAAAGAAATATGTTGTATTGCTAAATATATACATATATATCTACATTTCCTAGCTTCCAGTCTTTTTTAAATAAAAAGATTATAATGAAACTATTGCAATATGATGCTGTGTATATTGTCATCAGGTAAAATGAATAATATTGCCAATATTTTGTGCAGAACAGAAACATGGTTGTGTTGTTTTTGTGTTGTATTATTCCACATTTAAACTATAACTGCCAACTGTAAATATAATACATGCACTGTAATGATTCTGGTCTCATATATATCAGACTGATAACTATTATCATTTATAGTACAAGAATTTGACCTTAGTAAAACACGGTTTAACCTTAAAGCCCAGTGGTTACTTTATGTACTACCACGTTTGATACTAAAAGCTCTGCATTAAACCAAAACAATATATGTGTTTGTATGATTCTGACAGACATTTCTTCCCTATATTACATTTACTAATAGGTTTTTCTAATGGAAGCACAAGTGTTTTCTGTGTGAAGTTTGAATGTAATGTTTATATATGATGTAGTTTTTTCCTAGTCTTCAAAGAGATTCAGGCAGCAGTAATGAAGTTTCTTGTGTTGTGTGAAAAGTTAGGCTCATTTAGACAGCAGATGAAAATATACTCTGCTTACAAAATCAAAAAGAAAGAAATTAAATGTCGTGAATGCATGTAAAAAACAAAACTGAACTATAAAAAACAAGTATGAATCCAACTTCAGGCAGAATAGATAAAATGTATGTATAATGTGCGGTAGCCCACTGAAAGACAAATCAGTACATCAGGACATCGAGGTATAATTTGATGGGATTTCAAGTGCAAGAGTTGTTTAGATGATAGTTGTATGCTGAGTAGAATAATACCTTGTTCTAGCATTTGGTCATCAGGGTGAATGATTTTGGTTCGTGTGGATGTTGTAGTAATTGACAGGAGGAAGTGTTTTACGTCACCGTGAAGATGGAGACAGCACATTCCTTTAAGATTGCAGATCTAATGAATTATCCTACACATGTAAGAACTCAGATAACCTTCATTCAGATGTCATTGTTATGGGCTTCTCAAACATCAGAAACTAATGTTACATATATAAAGGGATAAATTGTCCTCAGACAGCTGTCCATCCTGAAGGACGAGCAGTGTGAACAGATCGAGGAAATTACTGGTGGCCAACATGGAGACAACAGGCCACATATGTTGCGAGAATTTGATTAATGCTGAACTTTTTCCTAATTAGGTTACTTTAGGTTATGTAAGATTAGAGGTCACAGCGATTTTGCTGTGGATTCAGGCCTTCTGGGGCATGATGTTGTGTCAGGTGAGTAATTCCGGACGTTTTGATGGACTGTAGTGCCATCATCTCCTGTGTCAAGCACTTGTTGAAAATAAGGTGCTACAATCCTTCAAAACATCAGGAACAATCTGCATGGCAATACATCGATGCAGCCCAGAGGACCTTATATCTCTACTTTTTATGAATTTAGCTTTTGTAATTAAACAGAAGATTACAATTGCTACATTGTCATCCTTTGAAGCATTAGGTTTGGTACTAATTTAGTATTTAAATATTTCACTCCTACCTTACAGAAAACACAGTTACCATTGCAAATACTAATTTGTTAACACCGTGTAGGGACGTAACCCCTATTCACTTTGGGAATCATACAAAACGTGTAAGTGCATTGTCTCGACACACTGTGGGTGTCTGAATGTTGTGATAGATGATTCATACAGTAACAGCTGTGCTTTAAGTCATCAAGGCACCTTCAGTCTCAGACCACTTGAAGAGTGAAAGTGTGGGTTCGGATCCAGTTCTAGGTTGTAAGTACATATTTTTTGTGTTTTGTTGTGTCATGCACAGTTACTAGTGTGGTAGGCCAGCCCCTAATTGAAGGAGTCTATCACATATCTAAAGGATTTATGGTTTCAGACATATTTAAGGATTCAAAGAGGTTAAAGAATGTAATCGGCTGAAGTTTGAGGTTAAGATTGACATTTGCAATACACAGCATGTTGTGAATAGTAGGTTCTTCCGAAGCTTTGGTAAATTTGTAGCAAGCCATATGGCATGATTTTTCATAGTCGTCGCCATGAGCACCTCAGAACTAAAAGTAGAAGAGACTGACTTAGGCAGTGTCGGCCTTAGCAAATGGTGAACCTGATTGTGATCCTTGGGGTGGGCCCCTGCAAGTTATTGTGCAGAGGTAAAACAGGACCAGTGTTTTGGTATATTAACGTAAGTTTGGATGAAAAATTAAAATGGTCCGTTTTTGTCGCTTTATTTACTTTTAATCAAGCAACGAAACACGTTATTTAGTTTTAAAAAATAAGTGGGTCTCCCATGAGCGCGGGGTCTGATTTCGTCCAGTCGGCCTAAGGCCGACCCTGAACTTACAAATAAGGGGGGAAAAAATATGCAAAACTTGTGACCTTCGTGACTACGCCAGTATTGATTGTGGTGTTGGCGATAATGGAAGCAAATTAGTTTCATTACTGTTGATGAGAAACGTGAGTGGGATGCCCAGAGACCTGAAGGAATGTGCGATACGGCCGTGACACTGGCTGTGTAGGGTTTATCTGACTTCCTGCCGCCGCCGCCACCACCACCACCACCAACGGTCAGGAGGCTGCGGCATGCATGGAATCGACCCAACCATCAGCAGTGCCTTGGAACTTGCATTAATCATTAGGAATGTAGGGTGTGTAACTGGAGTTGCATACTGCGCCATGTCAGTGGAGAGATGAATTCGAGACCGTCTGGTTCAATTTGCTGTGGCGCCACGTGCCGAGTTGACGAGTTCTGCAGACGACACAAGGCACTGTAATGCTGAGGGGGCAGGATACACACGCTTCTTAGTTTCTTCCTCCGTGTCCTGGACAGTTGTAATATACGATACAGAAGTTACTGTTCTTTGGGGTCCATTCAAAAACAGAAGGACTCTATGGGTGAGGAATCGACTGATCGTGAGATCTCGCCGTAACCAAGACACTTGAGAAAGGCGTGGACTTAACTACATCCAAGTCCCCGAGCAGTGTGAGAACCCACGGTACTGGTAGTCGAATTGCCCAAGACTATGCTCATCTTTAACACTGCAATCGGCAGTTCGGCGCTCTCTGAGGAATATTAGGGCTTTGCGGGAAGATATTCTCGAAGTTGCCAAATTTTACGTAAATATTGCTTAAGACACAATACAACCCATCCGGCAGATCATTGTCTGCACAGTGTTTTCCCGTCTGGTGAATGCGTAGTGACACACACCAAAAATGTCCTTGAGTAAAGTGGCTCTCTTAAAAGGAGTGAAAATGGTTGAAACCTACACTGCATGTTAGTAGTCGTATAAATACAGTGAATAGAAACTCAATTTTAGTTAATATGTGACACAAACACTAACGGTAAAAATCCTGTAGGAACTAGAAGGTCTGTGGAAGGTGGAGCGGCGTGATGTTGGACTGTATAAACGTCTGTCAGTATCAACACAGTTTCTATTTACACATTGTGCTGCCAGTTAACCGTGACTCTTAAAATAAACCACCTAAACCAAAGCCAAAGTGGCTGGAAAAAATGTGTCTGAATACTGAGTTTTAAATCGTGGTAGTTTGCATTGTTTGGGAATTGTTTCTAACGGGTAGGCGGTCATGAATAAATGAATAAGGTGTTTTAGTACTAGTTTATGAACGCACTCAATACATCACACTCACATACACACGCACACTGATTGGCAGCGCAGTATACCTTTCATTTGTTTTCAGGTAAAATGGCGCGACGGTTGTTGACAGAGGGCAGTGAAATGAATGTTAATTCTGAGAAGTGTCTATTTAGCACAATTACAGACACTGTTTATCAATTAGCAATAGTTACATGCCGTTTCCGTGTGCTGTACGGGTGTCTTTGGTGTAAAAACCTTAAAGCGAGAAGTGATACTACATGATCACCAGTGTTTGTCGTGTTTAGAGCGTATCAGTGCAGACAGACTCGTAGCAGTCTGTGAACGCCATTGCATCAGCTGTTTGCATGCCTGGACTCTGTGTCAGTGACCAGGACTAGTGAACTCTTCCGGATGGGAATAACATTACTTTAGTTGTGTTGAATGAACCATGCATCACCTTCAAATGTGAACTCTTTGTGATACATGCAAGATGTAGTTGGAACTGAATGACTGTTTGCTTGCAGTACATCAATGTGCGAAGACGCGGGGTAGCTGGTGAGTACAGAAAACCTTGACATTACTGTAATGCGCGTCTATACAGCGTAATGTGTAAATCAGTATACTAGAATTTGTGCATTAATGCAGACCCCTCTGCAAACCAGACGTAACTCATTACCTAACCTGAAGTTCTCACGTGTGTATACATATATTGCAAGCGGAGGGGGGATTAAATTCTATAGAACACCATTGTTTCCAAACAATAAGATACGCTAAAAGTGCGGTTGAATAACAGGTTAATACGGCTAAACTCGGTAAAACACAAAGAAGTATTGTTGTACTGTGTGCTATCTTAAAAGTAATTACTTATAATTTCTAAGCATTTTCTCTGACAATTTTCCCATATTATGTCCCGTAGACCTGTTATATTATGTTTATTAAATCTCATCACTGAAACTATTCAGGTGCCCGTTGGCCGCATGTTGGTCAGCCGTGACGTAATCTGTCACTGAATTCAGTTTTGTGCTGATACTTTTTTTTTTGGGGGGGGGGAGGAGTTTATTATCGTAATGTCTAGCCCAGGCCTGCTTAACCCACGTTTACCGTGGAGACATTTTTGAATGAGAAAATATTTTGTAACGTCTTCAAGCGCAAAGCCGGCGCAGAACGCCAAAGCGATTTTGAAAACTTACGAGTTGTTTATTTATAAGAGACGTACATTACAGTCCTCATTCGTTCTGTAAAGGGCGCTGAAATAGCGACACTGTAGCCCATCGCATTTTTTCTAAAATTTTAATATTATTGTCAGTATGTATTTTTATTTTACATCATGCATCGAAGAATACACGGGTAAACTTATACGTATATTTATTAATTTTCAATTCTCAATAGTGAAATTTATCTAGCCAGCATGCAGACCGAATGTTGCCAAGGTTGCCCCGCACCACATTAAAGGGCGAGTGGCCTGATCTAGCCCAACCAAAAATGCTTCCATATTCTGTGATTTACTGGTACCGTTAAAAAGGTAAAGTGATCCCGTTACAGGCCCGGTGTGGCCCATAGGGTGGGTAGAGGTATAGCTCTATTCTTCCATGACCGCAGTACTAGAAGGGGGCGAGTGGTCAGCAGCAAGCCCCGGCCACACTTTACCCCCGGGAAAGACCCGGTACCCATTGTACAGGAGGCTGGGTGGGCCCCAGGGCCGGTCTGGACGGGCGGAAAATCTGGTCCCCACCAGGATTCGATCCCGGACCGTCCAGCTCGTAGTCAGTCGCTGTACCGACTGAGCTACCGGGCCCACACTGGTACCGTTACCAACGATAATTCTGTGTACGGCATATGGGACCAGTGAAGACGGGGGCTAGCAGGAATTTTTACTTTGGGAATTAAATCTTATATAATTACTCGAATTGCGCTTGCATCATGAAATAGGCGAAACCCTGAAGGCAAAGTTTGCTCCTTCCTCTAAAAAACTGGTAATAAGAGAGCAGAGACAGGGTTGATTTCGTGGTTTATGTATGTGGATGATTGTGGAAGAATACTTATTAAATTTTAAATGTCAGTTACGTCCAGATAAGCAAGGTGGTCGAAAAAAATTGCTTCTATAATTCAGGTCCGAATTATGCGTTTGCCATTCGTCCCCCCCCCCCTCCCCCCGTCTAGGTCCGTACAGCTGAGTCTCGAACTGTACACCACGTGGACTGACACTGTGTTAATTGGTTTTTTACATTAGATCTTTACTCTTCTGGGATGTTACGCGGCGTAGATTAGTAGTTATTTGCCACCGTTTCGGGACAGCCTATCGGTTTCATCTTCAATGGACGAGCATTTTAAGTCTTGTTGGGACTGTTTGGACTGTTAGACATCAGGCAACTTTGAACATAAATCTTTATAGAACTTATATGTACGTGTAAAATGTGTACATGTGCAGGGTTCGAATTACTGCAAGATTACGCGCTGTCTCCGGTGATGTTATCAGTGGTTTGGACACGTGACTCCAGAGGAATCCTGTGTTTGATTTTAGAATAGGCCACGACCTGTACGTATCCTCGGCTACTGTCTATTCACATTTGTCCTCCCATCTTTTCCTTCCTATACAACGTCTGTAGTTGGAAAACTGTTGTTAAATAATTTAAGAATCACCAGAAACTAACAAAGTGAAATGAATGACGATGATAAGGAATGAAAACAAACTCGTACTGTTCAGTTAACATGCAAGTTGTGTAATGGAAACTTTTCAAATCTTATTCTGCTTCATTACGAACGTTCTAAAAGGGCACTTTGCAAGCAGCTTCCTCGCCAAAATTTTTGTTCACTTCTGGTTTCACGGACCGAAGCTCTCCATCCACGTAATTATAAGCGGCAGTCCGGTTGCCCGTTTTTCAATGAAATGTTTTCCTGTCACAGCGTTTAAAATAGCTGTTGTTAAGGGTTATCTAGTTTGGGTGGGAGTGGTGTTTGGAGACCGTAACGAAAATCTTTGTGCGGAATGAAGCTGAACAAAGCTTGCAACAAAAAATGTCTTCCGGAGTTTTTTGAGCTCCGAATTTACATATCTTTACCCGCGGGAGTTTTAACATCCATGAGCAGCAAGTCAGAACAACAGTGATACTTGTCTTATCACTCGACACAGTGACCTTGGCCAAGGGTTTCTATGGCAACCACATTGAATCTAATGTTAGCGGCCTGGTCGCAAGAAGTTCGGACCGATCGAATGGTTCGTATGAAGGCTGTTAATCGGAGACTTGTGACACTCTTGCCCGGTAGCATTAATGTCGCGTGACGGTGCAAGCTGAACTCCCGTCTGTATGTACGTTCTAACTGAAACTCAAAATAGAGAAATCAGACGTAATTCAAGTAGCAGAGAAGACTTTGCTGGTACCATCTCAGCAGAAATCAAATGACCCTGAAATATGGCAGTCATTCCGCATACGTTTCTCCACGACCCACAGTATCAAATCACATTGGCCTTGCGACTTAGCCAGTGGACCAACCGGCACCTACTGGGCACCCTGACACAACGCCTCTCATCACGGTCTGTAGTATAATATTAAAATGGCGTTTAATGACTGTAGACATAAAGCCCAAATTCTGTGAAATTTTTTGATTTATTTGTTTATTTATTTATTCTTGAATGAAGATAACTTGTTGAAAAAATTAATGATATTGTGGATATTCTACATTGCTACAAAAAAGGAACATAACGTCGATACATAGGGAAGTTTTATATTTAGGAAGAAAAAATAAACGGAAAAGATAAGAACGATAAGCATACAGTTACTCCCAGAAAATATTCGCCCACGTAATATTAAAAGGAACCGGTCCCAGTGGCCGTGCGGTCTAAGGCATGGGTCTGCGGCCGCTCGCCTGCTGAGATTGTGGGTTCGAATCCCACCGGGGGCATGGGTGTCTGTCTGTTGTGAGTGTTGTGTGTTGTCAGGTAGAAGTCTCTGCGGCGAGCTGATCACTCGTCTAGAGGAGTCCTACCGACTGTTGTGCGTCGTTGTGTGTGATCTAGAAACTCTGATGTGTGTCATGCCCATTGTGTTTTGTACAATAGTAAGGAACTTGGTGTATTATACTTACAGTCGGACACAACTATATTTGCCTCTATTATTACAAGGAGGATATTATAACAACGACAAGTTTCGGCCTTATATGTGGGCCATCTTCAGGTTGTGATTAGACTTCTGGATCAGTTATACAGGAATGCGTGGAGCGTTCTTGGGGAGTCTTGGAAGGGGGGGGGTCGAGATCTCATTAAAACAGTGGGT
>Ga0123355_10001552_pt1 | contig 32056 bp, 18 predicted proteins | sample TergutEmb28metaG_3_FD_89872 | JGI IMG/M metagenome (GOLD analysis project Ga0123355, IMG submission 89872) | Embiratermes neotenicus P1 segment gut microbial communities from Petit-Saut dam, French Guiana - Emb289 P1 | ecosystem: Host-associated > Arthropoda: Insects > Digestive system > Gut ...
AACATAGTTGGGCAACTTGTTGTGTTGAATAGTATGTATATAACATAGTTGGGCAACTTGTTGTGTTGATTAATATGTATATAACATAGTTGGGCAACTTGTTGTGTTGAATAGTATGTATATAACATAGTTGTGCGGAAAATGTACAATATTAAATAATCTGGCTCACGCAAGAAGTTCCCGTTGAAACCTAGACGGGCTTGCTGCTAGCGTACTGCGCCCACGAAACACTTGTTTCAAACATAAAACAACGTGATTCTAAACAACTATTTGCAAACAAAAAAAATTGGCTGAATCCCATAATCACGCGAAGCCATAGGCGTAAACGCACTAGTTCTGCTAGTTGTAAAAATAGCAGATGGCATTTAATTGTCATATCTCGTACGTCCGACGAAACAATATACTGATTTAGTAGGCAGCGTGACTAAATACGTCATCAGTGTTATCACAACAGACTGTCCTCTGTCTCCGCACATAACAACCACTACTGATCAGCGTTAGTTTTGGTCTGAATGCAAATATTGTTCGATTGACGGTTGTGGCTTTTATGGTAGACTCAGCTGCATTGTTTGATCACAGCTGTCAAAACATCAAACAATTCAAATCAAGACTTTAACTAAATTTGAAACCAATTTCATCCACGTACTGATTGTGGTATTTCTTTCATATGAGATGCAGTGATGATATCACAACTCATTTCGTTCATAAAAAAAAAACCTACGCGTTCAGTCCCATGAAAATAATGTATCTAACAACATTTATTTTCACATTTCTTGAGGACTGTTTGACCGTGCATCTTCCTCATAAAATAATCTGACATGCCAACTTGATGCAATAAGGTAATTTTATTGATGTATTCTTAGCTCGACATGTTTCGGGTACATACGCCCATCATCAGGAGCATTAGATGTTGAATTGCAGCATACGGTTTTCTGCACCGAGTTTTTGGATGGGTGGTGGTCTTGAGAGCCGCTGTGTAGGTCGTGTGTACGGTGCGGATGGTGCCGTGCGACGGCACCATCCGCACCATACACACGGCCCACGCAGCGGCTCTCAAGACCACCACCCATCCAAAACTCGGTGCAGAAAACCATATGCTGCAACTCAACATCTAATGCTCCTGATGATGGGCGTATGTACCCGAAACATGTCGAGCTAAGAATACATCAATAAAATTACCTTATTGCATCAAGCTGTCATTTCACATTATTTCATATCTCTTTCTGAAAGTGCGCGTTACTGGTACTGGTGCCTTTTCAGAACTCTAAAACTGTACGGATTTGAAATAAATCCCACAAGTATAAACAATGTGTCTTGTATTTTTAGTACGGACGATAAAACCGAGCATTCGTGTTTGTATTCTGACAGCTGAATTGAAGTAATCCGCAAAATACTGAGTGGCGCAAGAAGAAGTAACCGTGCCCCAGTTGTAGCAGCAGCAACCCGTGATCGCGGTAGTCCCACGGTCAACTGTGACGTCCAGGTCCTAACATTCTTCAATAAGAACAAAATAACTTTTCAAATGTTAACATAGCATTTGTTATTCTGTCTTTCTCTCTTTCTTAGTCTGTCCTCTTTCTACCTACTCATTGTAGGCATAGAGGGTTATGTTACATCACGTCACACTCAAGGACACACACATACATACTCAGTACGATTCTTCTGGACGAGTGATCGGCCCGTCGCAGAGACATCTGACAACACACAACACTCACAAGAAACAGACATCCATGCCCCCGTCGGGATTCAAACCCGCATTTACAGCAAGCGAATGGCCGCAGAACCACGCCTTAGACCGCGCGGCCACCGGGATCGGCTTACGGGATTCCTGTGAGTCGAAAAAATACTGATATGGCAATCAGGTATTACTTCCGTGCCTTCCACTACCTTCTTTTCATCATTCCCCCACCCCTCCCCCAATAAAGGGAACTACATTACAATCCCAGTAATCATTACAGAATTATTTTGGTCTCACTAGCTTTAAAGTGTCCTGGGGAACAGATCGTTGCAGAAATATAAAAAAAGAGACGGAGGGAGTGAATGAGTGAGTGTAATGGAGATTTGCCGTTGGTGACAAATAATCTACCATTCAAAATCCATACGGTCGTCGAGTCTCAACCCAACAGACATTTTAAGATCCACACAATTAACGGCCTTCAGAAGCCAGAGAAAGAAAAAACTACGTAAGTTCAGGTCTGTTCCACATTTGCTTACTCCAAGCCCGATGTCTACCACAGTTACGCTCTGTAGGACGGCGGTAAGCGTCCTAACATTATATGAAAATTAAATCGTTCTGATTCCCAAGAAATTTCATCTCTGCGCTCCGATAAAGGCTTTCTTTGTGCTAGGCAAACCCTGTGTTTTTGCTGTATTTAATTAAAGTAAATCAATAGAGACGCTGGCTGAACCTAAGGAGGTCTGCTGGTATGATAGAGACATTTCATTTGCGAAGTCATTTTCTCGGTAAAAAAAAAAACCCCCACAATAAAATATCTGCGATAAATAGCCTTAAACGTGAAATGCATGCTGTTTACTAAGCTGTGGGCCATCATGAATACTAATGCGACAACAGATACAGTACGACACTCAAGAGTGCTAGTGGCAAGCGGCTGCAACAGATGCAGCGTCACAAAATACTTGAATGTAAAGTTACGTTACCTGCACCGAATCCTGTATGATTTGCAGAAGGTATTGGCCAAGTTCAGGCAACAGTCTGACACTAAGACGATGTATTCTACCATGTCCGTGTTGACGGCCCGTGATGTAGTCATTTACAGTTTCACAAGACAAGACACAAGACACACCAAAACTATTCCTTCGGTATTATTTTCCACCTATCTAAAAATCCATCCATGTATGTATGTGTCTTTCTATGTATCCATCCGTCCATCAATCAAGTAATCAATATTTACTTATCTAATCCATCCATCCATCCATCATCTATCTATCTATCTATCATCTACTTATCTACCATCCTTCATCTACCTACCTACCTACCTACCTATCCACTATCTTATACACTATGTATCTATGTTCCTACAAGCTTGCTTGATTGTGTTTCTGCCATCTACATAAGTACAAACCAATCACAGTGTATTACCATAATTATCATATTACACTAAAATGGCCAAAACGAATCTCTTCTTTAAATTCTGTTACATATCAATAGTCTTCTTCCATAAAAAGGGCAGTGGCAATATTCCGCTCCGAGGCTAATGAAACTATAGGCCTACTCTCCGCTGTACAGTGCAGTCGATTACAACAACCGCCTCAGATGTTTAGAGCTAATCATATCGTATTCTATAGGGTTCTGACGCCTGTGTTGTGGGCTTTTCTCATTGCATGTATTAAAATTTAACACACCAGTACGTTGCATACCATGCAAAAGGCCACAAAATGAATGAAGTCAGAAAATCATACCGTCTTTAGAAAAACGTCAAGGCAGAAAATCTGTCTAAACCTTTCGGGCTGCATAAGATAAAAAAAAAAAAGAGGGCGCGTTTTATAATTGCAAGCTAAACTTTGTAACGTGCTTCAAGTTCTTGTAAGTCTGACGTGAAACTTTTCTTCTTTATGATATGAAGACGACGATAACTTTCGAATGAATGGTCACACGCCCCTGTAAGCACTTCCGTGTAGTTTCTGAAACTTCCAGTCAGTAGAAAGCGTTTACAGAATAATTCTGCAATTATTACATAGGCCTATAGAGAAAATCTGCCTACGGCAAGCAGGAAGGTGTGGAAGAAGATACGGTGTCATGCTGAATGGTATTACATTCAGGGCCGTGTTCTTTCTTGTCGGTTTTCTGCCCGTAATTGTGTTGGTCTACGTATTTTTCATCTGAAACGTTGACATAAATTATTTAATGAAGACTAATTTAGTCAACGGGTTGTAGAATTAAGGAGACAGAATTAAATGAATGATCATAAACCCTCGATTGCACTGTTAGATGCAGGGGGGCAGACCTGAAGACGTTCATTAGCACTCCCGAAACTTGCAATAAAATCCCAGTCAATCACTCAGTCATTCGTGTCAAGATGGCTGTCAGCCGTGTCAAAATGGCAGACAGCCTGAAAAGTTTTCAGTGCATTTACCCACCACAAAAGCTTCGAATCTTAATACCGCACTTTTAAACTCCACATCCGCCCCTTTCAAAGGAAACTGTATCTCCCTCTCATAACGCTGTTAAAAAGAATGGTTTTATTATATCAGATGTACATATTTTGTTTTACTAATGACGGTTATAAACGTTAAAATGGTTCTGCATTAACATTATTTTATTAAGTACAGTCAGTATGTTATAGTGTGGCCTATTATGGATACAGAAGACCGCTGGTCGCGGTGCTGTGAAGGTACATGTCACTGCCGTCCTGAGACAGTCACACTAAGTTGTTGGCATCAAGAACTAGGAGAACTTCCTATTGATCAAGTTGTACCAAAGGATGTCATAGTCATGTGAGTACACCGCTCAGCCATGTACGAACGCCACATTCTAAAAGAGGACAGTGGCTTCAACCATCTTTTGCGCATCAATTTTTAACAAATTTATGCAACTCGTAAACTCCTTCAAACGTTCTAATTTGCCATTATGGTATTTTACTTTGATTACAGAGATCTGGGCATTAATTTTTTAACCACTCTTCACAGAGACACATTCCAAGGCCTTACACTTCTTACTGAACTGTAAGTAAAAACAGTGACCTACACATAAGAGAATGTTTCCCATTTTGGTGCATTAGTTTTCAGTTTTGTTTGTGAGAATTATTTAGTGAGTAAAATCAGTGACATACACATGACAGAATATTTCCCATTTCTGGTGCATTAATTTCCAATTTTGTTTTTGAGAATTATTTAGTGATATCTACAATAATCATCACCATCCATCATGAGTTAGGCCTTAATGGACCTGTGTTGGCCTAGTTTAATAGTCTCTTCGAAGGTCTTCCACATTGTCTTCGTCCATTTGGTCTATAATTGAGCATTATTTCTGGCATCCTGTTGTTGTTTAATATCTACAACGTTGACATTTATTTTAAAATAATATAGAATGTACGGTGCTTGAATTACGTTTTCAGTTTAAAAATAATTGTCACTGGAATGATAAGATGGAGAATGTAAATATAAAACATGTTTCACTTAAACAACATACCAAAAGCAGTGAACCAAATACCTCTCCAGTATTATGGACCTTTGTCGTTTTGGAGTAAGACTCTGGACTCTCATCAAAGGGATATGAGTTCAAGGCATGGTCAGATCTGTGTGCTCACCAGCCTACTCTCTAATTGGCATGTTCACCTCTACAGAAGATAAAACTCTGGGAATCCTAGCCCCTTCCCCTATATGAAACATTATGTCCCCTCTGCTGACCATCACTCTGAACATCATCCTGTCACTGGCAGTAACAGAGTCCATCTCAGCAATGCAGAGTTCAGAGTGGTCAATACAGATGACATAGGGGGGCACTATACAAACACAGAACCTATCTGGCATTGCCAAATCAATGTTTCATATCATATCCAATAACTGAACATGCAGCCCATGCAACTAAGTCCAGTGCAGTTTCCATTAAGTTTCCTTATTGTTATCCTGGTCTTTCAGGGCTCTCTAAAATACTTCTCAAGAGTTATTCTTTGTAAAGATTTAATATGTTGCTATTACATGCCACATTCCCCGCATGATCCTTCAGTGGGTTTTGACCAGTCTAAAGAATATTGGTATTTCAGTAGTATCAGGAAAACTTATCAAAACATCATGTGGCTCCTAAGAGTTTGCAGACAGAATAATTTCCATTTCAGATGTATCTTATGGCTTACTAAACTTTAACTGTCAATGTGTTTTTCAGACAGCAGAGCTAGTAACATGCAATTTAAGATTGGCTTTGTGCTGTATAAGATGTATACGTGATTACTGCTATTCCAGAACCAAACACCATAATGCATAGTTTTCCTCAAGACACTGGCGATGAAAACATTAACCTTTTGGCGCCGGAATTATTTTTTTAAATTTTAGAACACTCCGTATATAAAATGTGAATAATACAGGAACCAAATATGTTAGAATTATGAAATAAACTGCATTTTGAAGAGAAAAAAACGGAGAGTATATACCATGTTTAAAATATTCAGTACCTATATTTGTTGAATAAATATATAAAATGCAACGTTTAGAGGTTAGCGGTGTGGTATGACCACTATAGGGGTCGTTGGGCGTCAAAGGGTTAAGATCTTACTAATTTACTAAAAAAAAAAAAACACTCTGAAGGAATCAAATCCTAAACAAAAAGTAAACTGTAGGGTCAGTGGCACTGGACCAGCAAGTTCTGCAGCCACAGAGATAGTCAGATCCCATAAAAGAGGGTGTCCCATATCCAAAATACAGTGGCACAATTTCTACAAAGGTATGGAATTTTATTGCTCACATCTGTCTGTTTCAGAGATCTGTTTGACAACCAGATTGATTACTTGCCAGAATCAATTTTTAATTCTCTAAACAGTCTCCAGCACTTGTAAGTGACAACATTTGAATTTACAAGTCCTTAACTCTATTACTGTAAATTTAATCTGTTCATTACACCAGATGAACTGTACGTATATCTTACAAAAACAAACAACCTGGCCTGAGCACAACACAATTTTTTTATATACTTACTTACTCACTCCATGGTGCAGAGTCCTTCTTGAGAAGCTAACTGGTTTGCAGCTAGTCAAGAAATTCCCCGCATTTCACGGAACTCAAAGGTTCATTACCGCACTCACAAGCGTCCGCCACCTGTCTCTATCCTGGGCCAGCCCAGTCCAGTCCATATACCCACATCCCGCCTCCTGGAGATCCATCCTAATATTATCCATCCATCTATGCCTAGGTCTCCCCAGTGGTCTCCTTCCCTCTTTAAAATACATAGAGAATTTTTAAAGCAAATATGTTGGTATTTTTTTAACATCCCATGCCATATTTGAAGGCATATTTAAAATATGTTAATAAATATGTTCATCACATATTATAATTTTGGCAGTATGCCTACTGTAAATGTCATCCAGATCAATGTATATGAAATATATTAATTTAACATTCATAGGTCCGTACATCACTAATATAGTCTCAGAGTTCAACCAACAAGATGCAACGTTTCTCAAATTTATTTATTTCTGTAAGACGCTCTACATGTTTCAGACAGTTTTTCTGTCCATCATCAGGAGCACAAAACTGCACATACAGCGTCAGGCATTTGTCAGACCAATACTGCTACCTGCTGCTAGACTGGATGGGATGGAAGTGGTAAACCAGTTTTGTGCCCCTGATGATGGACGGAAAAACCATCTGAAACATGTAGAGTATCTTGCAGAAATAAATAAATTTGAGAAACGTTGCATCTTGTTGGTTGAACTCTGAGAAATATATTCACATTCAGTTTTACACTTGTTTCTTCCATATAAAACAAAAAGGGGAAATGTACTGCCTCTGGCTATAAAATTCATAAGACATCAGAAGAATATACAGAGGATATTATATTGTTCATGCTAAAATGTCTCACTTTTGATGACGAGTTCCAGAAATAAATGGCAATATCTGTTTTCCTTAATATGCTTGCATATAAGCATAATTGTGTAATCTCAGAAAGAAACACCAAAGAAAACTTTCTGAAGAAAAGACATGAAAAATTATCTTCAATTTTGACTACAAGCAGCAAATTTGTGAATGTGGATAAATGCTATGCTTCAGAATTCCAGTTTGGGACATAGGTTTACTGTGAATTTTACAAACCTTTTATTCTCTGGAAGAAATTAGCCCCACAAGAAATCTACACGTATTTGATACTCTGTTATCTAGATCACCTCCACTAACAAAGTCAGTGATTAAGAATAATAAACACATTGAATAACATGGAATTTTACGTTAACCTGAAGAAAGGAAACAAAAGAAAATTTTAAAACTCTGCAATGTGTAGAGAGTATTGACTGATAAATAGTTACCGACATTTCAGGGGAGTGTGCTGTCTCCATCCTCATGGGTTACTACACTTTGAAGATGTAGGTACATGCTCTTCCTAATAAATTAGGTATAACATACCAGCAGATTTGATTCTTCACCTACACCACTGTCAGAACGTTACAACTGGCAAAATAAAAGAGATTCATAACAGATGTTTGTTGTGCTGTTTTCAGGCGACTACATAAGAACCGGTTACTTGAAATTCCACGACGGTTATTCATGAAGTCATTAAACTTGGAAACCCTGTAAGTTGAGTGTATACGCATGTTCTGAAGAACTTGTTAAATATATTTTTAAATCATGTTTTTATAAAATGTACCGAAAAATGAAAATATACTTATTAGTTAGGGCTGCCAGCTACCAGGGGACACATTGCAGTTGGAGGTCTCAAATAATTACATTTTCACATTGATCAGGATAGTTACGTCCTTCCTGCGCCTATTACCATCATCTGTCTCAGATAACAAAGCCTGTCACCTGTTGGATTAAAATCAGCCAAAGCCAATCCAACACAATCCATCCACTTCATTCTGGTCAACATGTTATGGCTGTTCAGACACTCTCCAACTTATGCAAATTTTGGAAAATAGAATATGGAAACTGAAATAGTAACATTTTTTAAAAGCATGCCAAATTATTCCTTGCTGGAATGAAAGTGCAATGAGACAAAGGTGACAGAAGAATATGGTGGGTGATAACACATGCAAGCGGGGCAGTCACGCTGTGGCCCATCAAGTTCCAGTGCACTTAGAGTCTGGATTTCAACTGGACTCCCTTGAACATACATATATAGTCGACCACATGAATACTCAATTCCGCCTTTCACCAAATCTTCAGGAACATAATTATTGCGTAAATTGGAGAATGTCTGTGCCTTGTTACTTCTCTTATATATACCAATCTGCCATTCTCCCATGGTCCTTAAATCTTATCCATGGAACAGTCTTTCCCTGCCAATTATCATTGTACCTAAACTCTACACTCATCCACAGTCAAGTGTTGATATAATAAGCCCATCCATAGTTGCACTGTCAAGGGGACTCAGTCTCATTCTATTCCTAAAACTCAATTATTCCACTTACATAAAAGCAAGTATAGCAACTGACCAGTAACAAGCTCAGTATGTAGGCTACTTGGACACTTACATAGTAATATATTTATCTTGCTACACTGTAATATACCAGTATCACTATTCTTATTGTTGTTGCTATTATTTTTCTCCCTCAGTGATCTGTCAATGAACAGTATACAACACATACCTGGAGAACTGTTTCAAGGCACTAAGAAGCTGGCTGTGCTCCATTTGTCAGGGAACTCCCTGAAGGATCTCCCAAAACATATATTTCAAGATTTAGTTCACCTGGAGGAACTGGACCTCTCTAAAAATGCATTAACTGAGATTCAGACAGGTGTATTTAGAGGTATATACTATCTAAAGGTCTTCTACTGAAAATATATTAATTTTGTGTGAAAATGTCAGAATGACATACATACCACACTTTCCTGCAAATAATACAAAAATCTGTTCCTAATTCAACATCTGAAAAATCAGGATGCACCTTATAATTGCAAACAAAATATAACATGTTCTATTTTCCTGAATACTGAAGACTGTAAGGAGGGCTTATCTTATTCAAGTAAATATTATAATTATGAAGGAAACTTGCTCCACAGCAAGGTGTTTCTGGCTTGTATTCATAAGGTACTTGGTTGACATCCTAGATGGAGACTACCATTATGAGTGACACTTCCTTAGCCTGTCCACATAAACGTTTAAAAAATGCATGAGATTGCTTTTCCCCTCAACCTTATCATTCATAATTTCTACTTATCATAGTACATCTCTTTCATAGTTCCAGAAAGACAGTTAAAAACTGTTTGTATTGAGGTCATTTAGGCTGTGACATCATGTATCTGATATGTGGGCACCACAGTTCTGGAGAAACATATTGCCCCAATCTTCAGGGATGAAGTACATTCCTCCAGAACATAAACAGTGACATGACACAAACCAGATCACAGAGTGGATCAGTGGTAATTCCTTCTAGCTTATAGGTGTGAAGTGTTGTGTTGAAATACTGGCCAGCACTGCATGTCCTCACATTCAGTTACTTTTATCAGACCCTCCAGCAAAATACAAATACCTAAACAGACCACAATTTTTCATTCATCTGTTGAGGCTAACATCTTTAGTCACCTGATACTCAAATCCACAGATATTATGGTAGCTGCATAATAGTTTTTTAGCCTCCTTCATTTCCAAATCTAAATCCCCAGCCAAATCCCATCCTTTCAAAGCTATTCTATAAATATCTTGGCTATTCCAGGCTTCTGTTCTCCTTCATGTTAAATTCCAAAGACATTTATGAATTACTGTCCTCAAACTAGTTACAGTGTATTTATGTTTGGCTTTTGCAAGAATGTGGATGAGGTACCAGTTCTGATGCAACACTGTGTCACAGGGTATTTGATTCCCAGTGTTCTGACACAGCAGTGAGGTCTCAACTTCAAGGGTACTAATGCCCATGAAAAGAGTTTTGTAGACCTCAAAACCCTTGAAGATGAGAGCACAACACTGTTTCGGAATGCTGAGAATCAAAAGCCCAAGGATGCAAACATCACATCCCAGAAGAACTCATACATTACACTATATTTGTTGATTTCTACTATGATTCATTTACCAACTTGCATAATTAGATTATATATCCCACTTATAGGTCTAAATTCACTGAAACGTCTTCGGCTGCAGGACAATTTAATACAGCAGCTGCCTGAAGAAGCACTGAGTGACTTGGAGATTCTGGAGCAACTTTCCTTAAGAAAAAATCAGCTGTCTACTATCCCTCCAAAACTATTCAGCAATCTCATACATCTCAAGCACCTGGACCTCAGCAGCAATTGGATATCTTCAGTACTAGTTTTCACCTTTGAAATAAGTATTTCTAGAATAGTTAGTCCACTTCAGATAATTGAGAACTATTCCAACAGATGACCAATACAACCTAACACAGGGGTGGTGAAAGTTTTTAGTGTGAAGACAAGTCAGGAACTCCTATACATTTACAGGCCAGAAAGGGAAAGACTAGACATGCTAAAAATCATTGTCATAATCATCATCTAGCAAACATAGAGTTGGGGCCACTTCTTGACCCATTCCAGTTTCACAAATCTAGAAGTCTCTTGAATGGTCACACTAGTTTTCTTCTGCCTGTTGGTCTGTAGTGTTTAGTATTCTTGGTTATCTACTACAGGGCATTCTGTTGATATGTCACAACCAAATGCTTCCATATTCCTGTATTTTGTCCAAAAATGGGGTTATATTTAGTTCTTTTGTAGTCTCTGTGTTTGTTCTATAATCTGCCCAACTCTACCCTGCTGTTTTTCTAATATTTTTCATCTCTGCTGCTGTTATTCTTCTTGGATCTCTTGCTTTAATGGTCCATTTTTACTACCATGTAACATAGATGGAAGGGCTAGTGTATTGTATAATTTTATTCTCATTTTCTTGAAAGCTGTCAGTGGTCTAAACATATCGTTAATAATGCCTATTATTTTCAAATAGTTATTCAAATTTATCAATGTCCATGTCTTTTTCATAAGACATCAACTTTCCTAAGTAGTTAAAGGACTGCTTGTTCTATAATTAGGTTATCTATCGCAATATTACTTCTAACTGAATCTTGTACTTTTCAGTGTTTCTGTCATAAACTGTTCTGACTATCTCTGCAGTTATATATAAAGGATTTCAGAGTATATCTTACAGCAGGTGTTAAGAATACTAATTCCTCTGTAATTTTTGGGTCAGAAGTCTGTCACCTTTCTTAAATAATGGGATTACAATGGCATTTCTCTACGCATTTGGAATACAATTTTTTGTGTATATAGTATGTAAAAATTGTAGTAATCTCAGTGTGAACTCTTCTGGTGCATACTTGTATAACTCTGAATTAATGTTATCTTCTCCCGGACTTTTGCCATTTTTCGTTAATTTTAAGGCTTTTTTAATTCATCTGATGTTGTGTTCCATAATTTTTCATAGTATTGAAGAAATACATTTCCAACTATGTTTTCTTGAATTTTCACTGTTACCTTTATATCCTTGTTTATTTGTTTTAAAATGTTGTACACTCAAGGTTGAGTCCTATACGTTTCGCAACTAGATTTGTAATAAATTTGTCACAAGAGGCTCTGTGTCTTCTTCTCACCTCTCTCTTCACTAATGATATATTTATTTGTATTCTACTTGGTCTTCTACCTTCTTTGTAGCAAACAACTGCTTACATGATGTTTTCTTCGTTTCTATGAACTGTTTTATTTGGTCATCCCCAATTTTTAAATATTTTCTTCTGGGCTCATAACCCATTCAGAGGAAATTCTAACTACTGGCAAGTTCCACAAGCTAAAAATATGGGACATAAAATTGGTAAACTCAACCTACAAGTCAATAAAAATTAATATAAATAAATGAATATATAAGTAAATAAATAAATTGATGATGATGGGGGTGAAGATGATAAAGACAACAATAATGACAGAAGCACTGATAATGACGATGACTAAGATGACGGCAACAACAGTAGTAATAGTGGTAGTGCCAATGACAGTGGTCGCGACAAGTAACATATGCACCATTGAAAGCAATATAACATTCTAGCTCAACTGGGATTCACCTGTAAGGCTATATGCCTTCAAGTACAGCATGCTAACCCATGGACCAAATTACTATGTGCCCTAATCGATTATATAGTTACATTACATCAATTTTAAATTAACAATACAAGATTTCTAGGACAGAAGGATGTGTGAAACAGGACTGTAGGCTTTAAAAGTTTAGCCTACAACTTTTCACATAGGTGATATGTTACTGAGATATTTCATACTAACATACCAATTGTATATTTGCCACAATAAAAAATTTGGATGCAACAAACATTTTTTGCAGGATGACAACATTAATTATAATAATTTCTCCCAACTACAGCTGGATGGACAAGAATTCTCCAACCTTATTGAGTTGGAAGAGTTGCATCTCAATCAAAATTACTTGGAAAAACTACCAGATGGACTGTTCCTTCACATAAACAAGCTTAAAAAGTTATTCCTCTTCGGCAACAATTTGGAATATATGGGCTCAAACACACTCGAAGGTTTAGTCAACCTCTCTGCACTCCTGATCAACAACAATTTACTCAGAAGTTTTAGCAACTCCACCTTCTCTCCTGTGTCAAATCTTCGGAAACTGTAAGTATAAGTTACAATCAAATTACAATTTCAGTAATAACATCTATCATTTTCCTTACTGAAGTGGAGAGACCAAATCCCCAGACAAATGAAAACGTCACTCTGCAATCCCACAGTACTGTAGGTTGAAAGAAGCCATGTTCCTGGTTTCCCACCATTTATAGTTTTACATAATGCATATTCTTACCTCTGACACTCACGAAACTTGATGTGCAGAAGTACATATCTCCGAAACAGTGAAAATTTTATCATATAATATTGTGAAAAAAAAAAAAAATTAGCCAGAAGTGTTTTTAATATGTCTAACCATGAACAACGAAGTGTAATGTTGGCACTTTAAAAAACTTTCGTCAAACACTAAAAAATGCTGCAATGAAAGAAGCGAACTATCACAAACATTATACAAGCAGAATATACAACACAGAGCTTCAAAACCCTAGTAGCAAAGTTTATTTGTCTATGCCAATGAAAAATTTATAGCTTAAATGTGTATTTTACCTTTAGGCATATGGACAACAACAAACTTCACTTTATTCCTGCTGGATCATTGGATTTTGTTCCCAAACTCGAAACCCTCAAACTGGGAAAGAATCCATGGCACTGTGACTGCTCTATTCTCTACCTCGCAATGTAAGTGTCTTTAAGTCAAATTAGTCATGATGCTTACGAATGAATGTAGTACGAACTCAAAAGTTTATTAATGGCACTGATAATGTTGAAAGACAAGTGAAAGAATGGAGAAAACTGTGGAAAAGTAACAGAGGCAATAATACTCTACTCTGATATCAGAAACTTACTGTGCGAAGGAAAAATATCCAGGTAAAAAACGATGCAAGTTCCCACATGAGATTCCAGCAGCAAAATTATGAATGTAGAGCAATGGTGGAGTAACATTAACAGCAGAAGACCGAACTGCGCAGAAAGAAACTTGTGCCTGTGCCACTTTGTCCACCACAAACTCCACATTGATGAGCCTCCATAGTGAGAAGCCAGACATCATAATCATTTTTTTTTTATGTTTTGTTGACTGTGAATCCTAACATAATGATAGTCTTTTTTTACCAACTTGATGCACAAATTCTTTATTTTAATACATTTATTACATTCCTCTACATGTTTCGAGCACTACTGTGCTCATCTTCAGGAGGAACATTGTATTAACACAGCATCTGGTATCGTCACTCTCTTTGGATGACTGTTCAGTACACAGGTTACGAGAGGACTCTCGTAACCTGTGTACTGAACAGTCACCCAAAGAGAGTGACGATACCAGATGCTGTGTTAATACAACTGTCCTCCTGAAGATGAGCACAATAGTGCTCAAAACATGTACAGGAATGTAATAAATGTAATAAAATAAAGAATTTGTGCATGAAGTTGGTAAAAAAAAGACTATAATCATAACCATAACCTCATTTTACAAGGTGTTACTTCTGAGTGACACAAGCTACCGCTTTTAAATGACAAATAAATAACTCAACAGATTCTACCCTCCTTCCATGCAACAGAAGAGTTTTGTACTACCCGTATTTGTGTCACTTTATCACACTTCATCAAATAATACACCCACCACAAATAAAAAGGACATAATTGTGATTTCGTAGATATATGTTGCTCAGTACAAAATATCAAGCAAACAGTTAAGCTGCAGGTGGTCATGTTATTGGAAGATTACCTTGCACTGATTCATAAAAACACTTCCTTATAAAACAGTAAAGGTATAACAACATTTTTACGCTGTTCTTTTAGATGGTTACATGAAAATAAACACAAAGTCTGGGACTCGAAACCTACATGTCATGGGTCAGCGGACCATAGCGGACAGCATATTGAAGATATGACTTTTGATGACCTCTGTGCTGGACAATGGGCAAGCATGACCAAGTTATCTCCACGATTACCCATAAAGTGAAATTAATTATGTCAATAACATGTAACATCCATATGTCATAATAAAGGCATTACTGTACCCTGTGTTTGCTACTTGCATGATTACCAGTTTCCTATTCCACATCAACCAACTACAGTACAGAATTTTAAAGCACTCAACACACATTTATACTTTTCATTTTAAAATGTACGTGTCCAACCTAAAAGTACAATTACATGCAGCTGTACGTATTTACTGATATTATAATTAACTAAATCAACTTGATGTATGTCAGAGTATGAGCACAGAACACAGTGGCTGACAAAACCAATTTAACAAAATCAATAAATTTCAAGATACCAGAAATGGGGAAATGCCATGCATGTGGAGATAGAAACAAACATAATGATAAGATTCAAGTCTCATCAAAATAAATAAGTTTTAAAAACCCAGAGATGGGGAAACTCCATGCACACTGCAGGTATAATCCTAAGAACTAAGTCTCGTTATATAAGCTTAGATTTCATTTCTGAACCCGAGGCCCAATATCCTGAAATTCTTAAGGCCTTTCCCACTCCCCAGGCAAACGCAGAGACACTACCTCAATGAATGGATATAGCCGTTTCATTATACATGCCTTCCAATTCACCATTCAGCTATCCTCTAATTCAGTGCCCCATCACCTATGTATCTGAGACAGAATCACTTTATACACCAAGAAATTTTTATTTTTTATAATTTAATATGACTTGTAAAAATTTGTGAGATCAGACAAATTCAATATATATGCATTTTATTTGGGGTTTTAAATGTCATGTATTTAATGCCTGAGAATGGTCAGTATGACCAAAACATGTTACTTGTATGGATGGCATTAATAAAATTAGTTGTGGTTGAGAGCTATACATTTATCAATTTTTAAACCAAGAAAAGCATGCAATAGTCATATCATTACAGACGTTGTCTGAGGTCATTTAATGATATCACACAGGCTTATGGAATACTGAATGAGACTGGAATGCAAGCATGAGTGATTAGAAAAGAAAACAATGTCTACCTGCCTAAAGAGATGGAAAAAGCCATAGAAAAAATTGACAGCCCAGCTGGGATATGAACCAGGTCTGAACAGCATACAAGTCTAGAATGCCAAAACTGGCAATCATTTAATCACCACCAATTAAGGACACAAGTTTCAATGAGATATTACTGTTAACAGCAAGAAGAATTAAAAAAACATCAGTTGAGACACTTGCATGGCAAAGAAGCTGTGAGGAAGCAAGCAATGGACAGTGGGGCTACAACAGACATTGTTAAGTTTCAAAATAGTTTCACTTCAACTATTAACCAACAAATGCACCTATATAACTTTCACTTAAAAAACTTTAAAACACTTAAAACCACTCTGACATGTTTCGAACTTTTCAGATCATCATCAGGGAGTTTCATCGTTCCTTGCTAAAGTTATTACATATTCATGATTTAGTTCGTTTTTGTAAACAAGGTGTTGTGGCAGCATATCATGTTGTGTAGGAATTGGCCAAGTGTGCGTCGTATGCTGCATACACAGCATACGACGCACACCTGGCCAATTACGCTCTCTGCAGCAGATTCCTACACAACATGATATGCTGCCACAACACCTTGTTTACAAAAACGAACTAAATCACGAATATGTAATAACTTTAGCAAGGAACAATGAAACTCCCTGATGATGATCTGAAAAGTTCGAAACATGTCAGAGTGGTTTTAAGTTTTTTAAAGTTTTTTAAGTGAAAGTTATATAGATGCATTTGTTGGTTAATAGTTGAAGTGATTTTACGAAATGCATGGTGCAACGATGAGATTCATTTCAAAATAGTGTTCAGTTTGGCCCTCCATTCTGTTTGTCTAAAAGTCAACAACATTTACATATTCAGTATGAATGGAATAATGACATCAGATCTGAAATTCCGACTGTCAGGAGCTTGTCTATTGAAGGTTCAGTGACAGCAGTAGGAGAATTAGCAAAGTGTGTTACAATTAGTAGCAGAACAGGAGCTCAGATGGGCCAAGGGTGACACAACCAGCAGATGACTAATACATGTTTCTGTGGCAAATGGAATGATAATAAGCAGATAGAAGGGGAATTCATACCATAAATAATGAGATCGGAAACCAAGAGGCTTGCCAGTAGTTTGTCGGTAATAGGATATCACACCAGATTACTGTTTTGAATGTGCAGGACCCAAGTGAGGACCAAAGTTATAACACAAAAATCAGTTTCAATCATGGACAGAAGAGCAGTGGTTTGAGAATGACTAGGTTAGGTTTCGTACATACAATTTTTACTACAAGTTATTCCATAATTCTTGGAACTTTTTGATTCTCCTACATAGTTTCAACACTATGAATAACTAGTGGCTCCATTCTTCATTAGCAATCAACTGCGGTGCAACTTCAACCATTAACTTTGGTTCAAACCCAGTCATGCTATTCCTTTTTCTCCACCCAATCAGGAAGTGTGAGCCACTGTAAAGGAAGAACAACTGCCTAGAAAAAGGTAGCCCTAGAACCCAGAATCGGTCTTGACAATTTTTGCAAAACTGAGTTCACTTTCAATTTCTAACAATTACTCGGATTAGGGTGGACTGGATTGATCTAACTAAACATAGGGGGACAAAATGGCAGGTTCTTGTAAACAAGGAATTGAACCTTCAGGTTCCATCAAATATGGGGAATTTCTTGACTGCCTGAGGAACTACTGGCTTCCCAAGAAGGACTCTGCTCCATGGAGTTAGATAAATAGTCAGGGTATAAACTACATTAAGTTTTTTTATCATGAGAATTTAAAATCATTTGATACTACTTGCTCAAGGGAATGTGCATGCAGAAAATTACTCTGTATTTGTCTCCATTCACTCAGTATTTATAAATTTCTTAGCAGGCCATAAGTGATCAATCATAGCTACATATTTATTTGAGCAGAAAGCATATTTTCTATACGATTTACTGCAAAATCTTAACTCCAGTTAATAAAGAGGCCAAACATAGGCCCTATAACAAACAGATATTACAGTCCAATGATGAAGTAAGATGGTATGGAAAATTATTAAAATAGAAACACACAAATACTGTACAGTTGAACACACCCCATCATTAAAAATATATTATATCAACATAAACAATCTTAAACTTAGCAAACTCTTTCAGCACTTACTTTCTAATAACTGCAGGAAGACTGCATGATACACACAACCCAACACAGGAAGAGACAACAATGTACCTGTCTGAAACACAACCTAGAACCTTTCCATATATAAATCTTAATGAAGTTAGAAGCATCAATAACTTTCTAAAACTAAAACTAAAATTAAATAAAAATAAATAAATATGATGGAATATTGACAGCATTACTCAAAACTTTTTCTGGCTGCATTAGTGTTCCTCTATGCTATCTCTGTAATCAGCCAGTGTATGAGAGAACCTTTCCATAATAGCCCAATATTCAAAAGTTAAACCTCCATACAAAATGGTTAACAAAATCTTGTGTATCTAAATACAGGTCAATTTAATTACTGACTCCATTTTCTAAAATCTTCGAAAAGGTTTTGTATAAAAGGATAACTGATTTCCTAAACTTCAATGACTTTACAAGGCAGCAGCTCAGACTTAGAAGATGACAGAACCCCATAGAATTTCACAGATGAAATTTTATATGCCCTTATTCAAAACATCCATGTACTAAAGTTTTTGACTGTGTGAATAATGCCAACTTACTATCAAAATCAGTTTTTATGGTATTCAAGGCAAAGTTGGACAATGGTTTGCATCATATCTTAATGATAGAATAATTATCCACAACTGAACAATTATAGCCTTTATCACACCACTTGTATTACTATATGCCTTGCAACAAACTAAGGTATTATCAAGGTCTACATTGTTTTTTACTTGCAATACATGCTAATATCAAAGGGTATTTAATACAAAAATAAAGTTTTTAGTAAAGTATTAAAACTTTAAATAGCTCTTCATACTCAAAAATATTAATATTATTCTGACCTGCATATCCACCATAGTTGTCTCATGGCTACATATGTTTCTTTATTTCCACTATTCACACTTGTTGCACATAAGGCACTGTATTTCATAATATTATACTTGTAACTTCTTGGGTTTGTCAAGGGTGTATATTTTGTGTAAAAATATAAAAGTAAAGTTGTTCCTGTCCACTCCATTAAGGCACATAGGAAGAATGGGAGTATAGATCCACTAATTCTTATGCTCGGTATTAATGGTTGTAAGTGGTTAACCTTACACCCTGGCACCTCTCCATTGTATATGAAGCCAGGCGTACCCGAGACCCTGTCTGGACGTTTAGGGGGCGAGGAATCGCCTGTCCCTGCCGGTATCTAACGTTACGCGGCCTTTTTCCTTTATTTGTGCCAGTGATGCTTGCTCCTTATCAGCAACCGTACTTTTGTTTCCTCACGTAATTGTATTCTTCTGTTACTTCTGTCCTAGAATTTTTTTTATTTTTTTGACTGGTATACGTCGTGCAGTGGGCAGTGGTACAATATCTTACTACATTTTTCGTGGGAATACTGATTTTCTTACACGATGGTTATCAACAGCTACACAAACCATGTACTTCTTGTTTGAATTGTGTTACTTCATATTTATACTATGTTTGACATTTTATCGATCTTAAATGTAAAGAAATTATACATCCAGTTCTCGAAACGTTGCGTTCTTTTATAAATGCAAAAGGATGACAAGTTAGAAATCTATGAGTTCTACGTGTAACATACCCCAGTCAGAATCTTTTACATTAACAGAGACAAATCTTTCGTTTTTAACTCCTGGTTCTTAAAATACAGGCATTTCTTGTAATCATGTTGGCTATTATGGTTGTTTCGTAAATGATGATTGGCTGCACTGTCCACTACAGAAAAATGACTGCGAAATACGAAATAAAAGACAAAATGTATGCGTGCGTGATGTGTGGCAGTGTGAATGTTAATCTGTATATGGTTTATTAATTTTATTACAAAATGGGTAGAACAGTGATTGCAGAAGATAATTTGCTGCCTTATTTAATTCATCTTGCAAAACCAGACTGTTATGTGATAGGGCTAATTCTTGGTCAGGTGAGTTAAATTAATATTACCGTACGGTGACTATTAGCTAACAAACTTGTCATGCTTCTTTAAAAATGTTTAGTGCAGAGTCATGTCGACTTTAATTAAGCAAAGCTAAACACTAGCTCCAGACATAATATATAGAGAATGTTTAAAAAGGTGGAATGTTTCGGAAGAACATTAACAAGTGAAAGTGAGGTTAATGAAACCAGAAACCTGCTTTCCAGAATGTTGAGGACTAGGATATCCAATAATTTCGCATTTGTTTCTTGTGGGTGTGAAAAGTTGTCTCACTGAGGGAAAAACTTGCAAACGTTTAATTCAAGCAGTTGAAAAGAAAATGACCAAGGGCATTTATGAATTGAGCAATTTAGGATATAACATCACTTAATCAGGTCACCTAGCAGTATAGTGACGCAGAATATGTCAGAATCTAAAACGCAGGATTAACATATTTTAACTTCTCAGACTGCAGATCAGCGTGATTATGTGGTTCATCTGGCACGAACACCACGCCCAGCATCAAAAGACGTGAAAGATGAAAGTGCAGGAAGTACAGCTGAGTCTCAAAGTAAAGTGGAACATCTGAAACCACTCAAGTCTGTGCAGGATATCCAAGAAGCCTGGGTCGCAGATCATGCAAAACATGTTGGTATTCATAGAGATTTATATAAGGGAGGTCATAGTTTTAAATTCATGATAAAGAACCAGAGCCATACACCAGGTGAAAACCACACATGAAGGTAAAGATCACAAGTGTAGACTCTATTTTGTGCATGCCATGGCACAGACGGTTAGCTGTCAGTCTGTTACTATAGTTCTGGGTTCAGTCTGAGGCCAATTTATCTGGGATATGTGGTAAACAAAGTGGCAGTGGGACTGGTTTTTCCCCAAATATGTCAGTTTTCCTGCCAGTATCATTCCACCATTGCTCCATACTCATTCATTTATCATTCACATTATGTAGTGTTAGCAGTTTACAGTGTTGTTAACCCTTCTGGGATGGATTCAAGAATGCACTTTGGCATTTGGTACCTTAGGTCAGAAAGTAATGTTTTTTGTATGATAAAAAAATGTTACATGTTCACATTTATATTATTTTTAAATTATAAGGAACATTTAAAAACAATATAAATTACTGTTGTCTGTATGGGAAATGGCTGAAACACCAACTGGAATCATTGTTATAGGTTACACGGATGTTGCCAGGAGGAATGTGGGTCTTGGGTCTTTTCATTGTTGGTCCAGAGGATGTGTTTGGTGACCAGAAGACTGTATCTCGGTTACGTGCTGTTCTGCATCATATCAAAAAGAATTTATCAAACAACTGCTTTCTTCATGGAAACAGCCCAAGTTCAGATAAACTGGTTTTACACTTAAGCAGTACTACTCAGAGGTAAAGCCTCATATTCCAAGTATAATATATGAATCATACCTAAATGAATGTCTTATGGGTAACATAATTTTCCTTACAGGTATACATGCAAGTCATTTGACACCAATAACTTGAATAGTTCAATTTACCCTGTTGAGTGGAAGTTCCAGACCAAGGCAACCAGATGGCACCAGTTAGACTGTCAGTATGACCTAGATCTAATATATCCAACCAGTATGGATAAACAGACACAGTCACTGAAAAAGAATTTACAGGTAAACTGCTTGTACTGTAAATGAAATGTTTTAAATGCAGTGGGGTGCATACTGTCCATAGTCTGTATGATTACGTTTACCGCAGCAGTAATTAATGTACATTGGTGTTAGAGGATACATCTTGCAAAGTTTCTAACATTATTATCTCATTCCCACAGCCCTTTGTATTTATCTCCAAATTATTGATACATATTGGCTGCATTAAATAGTTGGTTTAAAAACTGTACTGTTTCTGATTTACTCTATACACGATATCAATTAATTCAGTGCAATTGATGTCATTATAGTGTCCAAAGTTTTCCTTTCAGCTCATCTGTAATTATTTGCAGAAATGGTTTGTGTCACCTGCTACTGTCATTGCGATTTCCACAATTATATGTTATAAACTAAACTCCGTGGCTTTAGTTCGCGAGCGAACCATACCGACAGAGCGGCCGCCACCGGTAGGCGAAGTTAGTGCCAACTTTTGCGGATAGAGGGGTGTCACGTGGTTAGCGCAATGGGTCCCCACAGCCGTTAATCTCTGTTTTCTGAACCTGGAGCCGATACTTTTTTATTCAAGTAGCTCCTCAGTTTGACCTCACGAGGCTGAATGGACCCCGTTCCAGACCCACTACTACTCAGAAAATCTGGTAGCGCCGGAGATCGAACCTGGGACCTCTGTATCTGTAGCCAGAAACTCTGAACACTAGACCACAGAGGCAGTCCAATTATATGTTATAATGTACCAAATTTTCTATAGCAGTGTATTCCCTGGGAAGCAAAAAATAGAAATAATTGTTTCTCTACAAATGTCTCTTTTTATTGTGCCTATGAACATGGCAGCTGTATCTGACAGTACACCTGCATCAGAAAGGAACTTTAGGTGGTGTAGTATCTGGTAGGTTTCCTATTTTAGAACATGTCCTGAACATTCTGACTCTCTTCACTCCCTCCCACAACTTCCAGGATAATGCCTTGAAATGACCAGGAGTTCTTTTTTCTATCTTTATCCACAATACGCAATCTTAATCTTACACAACTGTACAGTATCTTTACTATTAATAATGCAGCATTATTCAATACCTATGAACTGAGTGAAAACTAATCTCTGACATACTTGGTATGTCATCTGGGATGATAGCTTCAGCACTGCAACTGGCATATCAACTGATCTGTCACGCATATGACTTAAAGCTAGGCAATGACAAATGTTACAGTACAGTGTATTACCCTTTGTAACCTTATGTCACTACATCAGATATATAGTTCCAATTAATAATGCTCATGTTTAGGATATGTTAGCAGCTGTGAGTGACAGTGTCAAATCAGCTGTCTGCATGATTGATGGAGAGCTGAAAGATTCATCTGAGGTACTGGACACATTTGGAAAGAAGAAACCAAAAGCCAGCAGGAAAGGTGGCAACACTGGAGAAGTGAAGACACTAAATGTCACTTTATACATTCCCTGTGTAAGTTTAAAATTAGTGGCTCATTTTACATTACATTTTACCTTTTAACCCCTCCTTTTAGGCCTTCTTAAGAGCCATATGTTCCCACATAGGCATAACTTGGCTACTAACAATTTACAGTGCCTCTCTTCCTTGTAAACAGGTGACTCAGACACCTCTATTCTGCATCCTGTAGAACACAAGGTTTTCATTATTTTCTGTCTTTACACCACACATGTAATTGTTTTGAAAATATTCATATTTTTATTTGCCCTGCTTCAATTCAGTATACCAAACAGAATTCTTAGGTAGAAAAAATACTGAGAGGGGAGGAGGGCATTTCTCCCCTGTACCCACCAAGTTATGCCAATGGATTCCAATTTAGTTACAGTGCTGTGAGTGGTTTGCCCTTAGCCCACATTCCCACCTTCCCTGGCTATTTTTGTAATTTGACTTAACTCTTCTACCTTGAAAATGGAAGCATTCTGAAATGCTGCTACCTATCTATCAGACTACTTCACGTAACATCCCAGAAGACACTAGTCTTGCAATTATTTAGGTAAACCTACAAAGCCTTGGGTATCCATCTTTCTGTGTTGTATCCCAGAACTGATACCTTACCCTCCCCACTGCAAAAACCTTACAAAGCCTAATTCAGTGTATTTAATATGTTCAGTATGGATAATGAGCTTCTTCATGTCGAAAATGCTCTCATGCTTCAAGGCTGGACATGTAAACCTTCTTCAAACCCAACTGTAACTGCATGTTGTTATCTTCAGTAGGAAGTGTGTATTCCCATTACAACTGAACTTTTAACTCAGTAGTTTTTTCTGTCAAAGTATAAAAATGAACTGCAAGACAGAATTAATGTCAGTTGCTGATTCATTACACTGAGTGTTTGCTATCATAGAGTAACAGTGAAGCAGAGTGGAAACTTACTGTTTTACAGCTCAGTACCTTAACTGGTTGGTGGGCCGGTAGCTCAGTTGGTATAGCGACTGACTACGGGCTGGACGGTCCGGAATTGAATTCCGGTGGGGATGAGATTTTCCGCCTGTCCAGACCGGCCCTGTGGCCCACCCAGCCTCCTGTAAAATGGGTACTGGGTCTTTCCCGGGGGTAAAGTGCGGCCGGGGCATGCTGCTGACCACTCACCCCCTTCTAGTGCCACGGTCATGTAAGAATAGAGCTATACCTCTGCCCACCCTCTGGGCCACACCAGGTCTGTAATGGGAAAACTTTACCTTAACTGGTTATGGGCTGGATGACTAGAATTTTATTCCTGGTGTGAGATGGATTCGTTTGTTCACTGTGATTCCCAGACCAGATCTCGGGCCTCTTTCCACATGATGCAGTGTCTCCCCCTCCCCCCACATAGTATTGATAGTATTGTTGGATGAAATAAAGGTGGAGGTGACGAGGAGCTTCAACAAGGAAACAGGATATGCATACAAATTTTGGTTTGACAGTCGGGTCACTTATTATTTAATGACACTGTATCAACTGCAACATGTAATTAGTACAATTATATGGAAGGATCTCATATTCATTGATGTCAGAAGGCAGCAAATTTAGTCTGCTTCCAAGGTACTATATAGCCATTGGTCTGGAGGAGCTGAGAAAAACTGAACTTCTTAATCAAGACCATCAGTGTCCTGATGAGATTTGAACCCAGCACCTCCCAAACACAAATCCATAGCATTACCAGTTCAGCCAGCTTAATCATTGATTGGAAGAGGCCACTTAGAAGTCTTGGTTGTAAGTGGGAAGATAATGTTACAGAAGTAGGTTGTGGATGTGTATGGAATTGCACAGCCTCAGGATCAGGCTGTGGCAAGCTTTGTGCATGTGGTTAAGAACATTACGTTTCAGTACATGACTACCAACCAATGAAATAATGATCATGGAAGACCCTGTACCTTGGAGTTAGCTTAGTGTTAATATATACCTGTAGCAGAATGTGTACTTAATTTTTTTCAAATTGAAAGATATGCCTCATTGTTCACATACAAACTGTGTTTTCGCCAGGATTCTAGGCCAGAAAAGGAAGATGAAATGGAAGTTATTGAATGCTGTGGTGAGATGACCTTCCTTGGCAATCTGGCGAGTCGAGTGTTCCTGCATCAAAAGGCAACAGTACAAGAGGCAGAGGAGGTAATATATACATACACTTACAGGGGAAGAATTGTACCACAACCTGAATAAGACTGCACGAAATGAGGAAAAATATCTCCACATAGTAATGCTTTCAGGTGTTCATATTTCCATTGGATGATGACTTGCTGCATGGGGACAGTATAATGACAGAATTTCAACTCATACACCTGTGCGCACACACACACACATACACAAATTTTCTTAGGCAGGCAGATGGATAAATATATATATTTTCTCCTTGGAAAAGTGTTTGTGAGATCTGTTCACCACGTGCTTGAACACAGTTTTATCGTCAAGACTGTTGCTTAGGAGTACTTTACTTTACAGGCGGTAAAACAAGACATTGTTCGCTCCCTTGCATCACGATTGGAATTGCACTGGGATTCCCTGCTAGAAGAAGAACAGGGTTCTCCAGAAGGTACGTTACTTCATGTATATAATTCAAAGTTACAGCAATATATACCGAAAACACAAGCTGTTTGAGAGCAGTATGTTTGTTTTATTTCTCCATTATTTGTATACCAACTGCATATAAAAACAAGTGCTGAAGATTGGTATGTACTGGCTATTGGACTTCTGGTGTACCTATAATTTAAACCAACAAATTAACACAATTGTATTATAGTTACAATAATATTAGAAAAGCCTCTGACTCGTACATGTTTGAGGCCTTTTTGTCCCATCATCAGAGAGTACAATAATTGTGTAAAATGACTGCTTGATATATTGGTCTCGTGCGTGTAGAAGAACTATCAAAAATGCTACACGAAAGAATTTTCAACAATTATTCTAAATGCAAGAGACCAATATACTAAGCAACCATTGTATACATTTATTGTACTCCCAGATGATGGGCCAATAAGGCCTGAAACATGTACGAGTTAGTGGCTTTTCTAGTATTATTGTAAATATAATACCATTGCATGCATTCATTAGCTTAAATTGTAAAAGCAGGAGTACTGTTTGAGCATGTATAGAATTCAATCTCTTTGATAGACTTAGTACTCCACACTTGGCTTAAATTCTTTAATAAAAGTTATAATTAAATGATAATCAACTGCTATACAGTCTCTTGGAGTTCACAACTTTAGTCATCAAAATGAAATATTAACCAAGTACTTCACACATTATCACCTCTAAGGAGTACAAAACCCTGTACTGGGAAATCGTGTACAATTTTTTGAATTGGAACAACCACAAACTGATAATGCAGGTCCTGTTTGAATCTCAACTTTTCAAACTACTGGGAGAAAAATGAACTGTCCATTGGACGGACTATAATTTCATTTTTATCTTAGTATCTGAAACACAAAGAGATTGCAAGGAACTCCTCTTGCTAGCTGAAAAAAAAAAAGCAAACGAAACTGCATTTAAGGAATGATCTCAATGATCTTGTTTTATTGCAACAGAGCGCCTGACATTGCATGAACCACCAAGAAGAGTTCTGGTGTCACTGCCAGATTGCAGAGTTACGCTTTCTGATTATTTGTTTCCTGGAGAAGGGCCCTCAGAAGCTCTGGTATCACTTCAAGAGTTACTAGACCTGGAGGTGGAAGAGTCAGATGTACAGAAGGATCTTGAAGTGCAGGCTGGTATGTGTTGATAGCTTTATGATGATCCATCTGTAGCCATACAGACAAGCTGACCTCAGAAATAAGAGTTTTGAGAAATCCTGGATTTCTTGTGAGACTTTCTTTCATATGAGACCTATAGGCTGAGTGGAGCCCTGCTGGTTACCTTGCACAGCCCTTTGAATTTAACGACGCCTATTCCTACAGCACAAGGCAACTGATTTAGTCATGTGAGGTTATTGCTTAGTTTCTTCTGAATGTCCGATATTTGCTTCACAGATCCTGCAGACCTCTGTGCACTTGATGCACACCTTGAAGGGGAGGCTTCAGAAGACATTCTACCAATGAAAGTTAATACACAGAACATACTGTTCATTGGACTGGCAGTTGCAGCAGTGATACTTGCAGTATCTGTTGCTGTTCAGTTCACTACTTTTATAGATAAAACAGAGTGATTTATATTCTTGGATAGCAAAATCAATTGTATTTCTCTATAAAGCTGTTGATCAGTAAATATACTTCTTTCACATGTAGATTTCTCTTTCATTTGTTCTCCACTTAGTGTCAGCTGTCAAGTAAACCTCAAAACCATAAATGTTAAGTTTTCCCTGACCATGCCACAAAGACACATAGGCACAGTAGAGGTATAGCTCTACTCATTCTTAAGTTCAGCACTGGATGGAGGTGAGTGGTTAACTTCACATGCCAGATGCTGTACCCCCAGTAAAGAGCCCTAGCTGGGTAGGCCCCAGAGTTGGAATGGAGAAAAGAAAAATCACTTACCAATAACAGAATTCAAACTCCAGACCATCCAAGCCTTGCCATGTACTCATTATGCTACTCCAGCTCCCCTGAAGACCAAAGGATACTAAGTATACAGGAAGATATTCTGCAGACTGCACCACAGCACAGTCTTCTTTCTGCAATGCGTGAACACTGCTCCAACTGTCACATTGCCTCGGTGGACCAACAACTTTATACAGTGACATTTACATGCCTACTCTGTATAATGGTTGCTGAATATGTACTCCACTATTTCATGTTGCATGCCTTCAAAACAAATACTCCATCACAAACTGTAGTTATTATTTCATGTATATAGACTGCCTTTTAAATACGACCACAAGAAGAAAGCATGTGTAATAAGGCAAAGAGAACAAGGTGGCCCATACACCATGATATAAAGCCTTTCACCGAACAAAATGTTCAAGGTTTGCACAGACAGTTCAATGGTACAAGCAGCCACAAAATTCTGCTGGAAATATTCACAGAGTCCCTTGGCAGTATCCTGAAAATTAACTGTAATATCTGCAAACCATATCTATAAGATATGCACATAAAACAGGGCTAATTACTTCCTTGCACACATTTTGCCTTCTCAGGTCACCATACTGACTTGCATAAAAATTAATCTAATTTTACAGTATATTAGTTGGTAATTTTATCAGGAAATTTATTTGTGGAAAGCATTAACCAAATATCAGCGATGCAAAATTACATCAGATACATTATTCAATACATATTTAGAAATGACAAAAAGAAGATGGGCTAGGTATATACAATTGCAAAATTAATGTATTTTGCCTCATATCATGTCTTGAAAATATGAAAATTTACAAGTGCAGTTTGCTTGTTACCTATTATAGCTGTCTCAGTAAAACAGATGTGCATTACCAACACACGAACATTTCTCTTAAGTTGTTCTTTTGACATAAGCAATATTTTATGTCTGACAACAGTACACTTTTTGGGTTCAGTCACTTTAATCCACATGTAACAAATCCAGCATGAAATGAAGACTTAATCCCTTTTCTCTGCACAAATCACACACCTGGCTTAACACTTCAGACAAATTCTCTACCATATTGGTACTGTTCAACACAGTGAGTGAAAACAGAAGTAAAATTGAATATTATTATTAATCTACCTGCTGAACAAAGTGTTCACCTTGCAACATCTGCAATAAAACCAGATGCATAACTCGTCTTTCCCTCAGCCTCATCCAGTCCGCAAAACCTGCAACTCTGTGTCCCGCTATGCATAATTCTTCAGTTGAACTTACATTTTGAAAAGTCCATTTCAGGATGCTGCTCCATAAACCTGGAGATAAAATGAACATTATAAATGAAATGTCTCTCGCGCCCGTGCACATGCGTGTGTGTGTGTGTGGGAGGGTTTAGAGACACATCAGCATCGAAGGCTGTGTGCACTGATGCCACTAACAAATTATAAGATGACACTGTCGCCATGTCATACAATGAAGATGTACAAGGATGCAGAACACCTTCATGCTTCACTTGCTTTCCTTCTGGCAGCCACTGGAAAAACTGAGCAGGATTAGATGTGGTGAAGGGATAAATTTTTGTCCATGTCAAGAACTGAACCCTGGCCATTCAGACAGCAGGAAGTCATTTTCCTCAGACATCTTGGCTGAATGGGACAATAACAGTATAAAAGCAGAAATGTACATAATCATAAAAATTCACCATTCAAAAAGAATGGAATTTTGGGTAGCCATGAAACCCAAATCCTTCCACATGCAGTGATGTAGTTCTCGCTCACACAAACGATGACGCTGGCTATTTTAGAAAGCTTATGTCGTTATATAACTATTAGTTTAAAAAACTCAACTAAATAAGATAGTATTAAACTTTAAGAATAAATGTACTCCATGTATCTAGTTACTGATCTCAGACAACATCCAATGGGTGGTGGGGCTCCAACCATTTAACACCATAGCACAATAAGTATGCATTTGAAAATGTGTGTGTTAAAAATACAACCCAACTATGTACCTAAGAATCTATATACAGATGGACCCCCGTATCTGCGGATTCAGTATCTGTGGTTTCAGTTATCCGCGGTTTACTGCTGAATGAAAAAAATTTGGAAAATTAAAGAAATAAACGGTTCATGAGTTTCAAAACGCGCGCCAAGCGAGAACGGGCCGTAACATGGTGAAATCCACCAGCCCAAATGCGCCCAATACTTGACTCATCTCCCTTTGTCCCCATACCCATGCTTCCCCGCAAACTTGCCACCATTCTGCTTCTAGCGTTCTCGCTGTTCCAGTTAGTTGCCGTGTTATCGCAGTGTTTGTGTTCAGAAAGCAACAAGAAGAATGGAGAAGTCGGCAAATACCCACAATAGGTTGATATTTTGTAACAAATAAAATTTTCTTATTACAGGTTATGTACAGGTACGTACGTTATTATTTTTGTTGTAAAATGTGTAACAGTAACACGTTTTTTCATTGCTTGTGCAGCGCTTTGATGGAAAAGCATGATTTTTATTTTTCTGTCATCCCCTGAAACTGTACATGATACTGTACAGTACAGGTACTGCATTTTTTCATTGCTCTATCATCTCTTGAGGATTAGGCTAAAACGTCAGAATCCCTTACTTTCATATGCATGAGAGAGAGAAAGTACATTTTGTTATTACTTTATTTGATGTTGGTAATGTCTTAGTGTGCATAATTTATCAACTAAACCTTACTGTATTTATGTATGTTTCACGAATATCATGTATCACGTTATATATAGCATTCAGTATTATCCGCGGTTTCACGTAACCACGGTAGGTCTTGGAATGTATTACCCGCAAATACGTGGGTCCACCTGTACAGACTTTTGTAAGCACTTTTGGCCAACAAAAACTGTATAGGTGAAGAGAGCCATATATTGCAGTGTGTGAACAAACCATGTTATCCTGATGTTCACAGAATACTGGACCCATAAAGTCTAATAAATTACAGTATTTGGTTTATGAGTGTCTAGTGTTAAAATGTACATATCTGAAAAGTGTTGTTTTCTGGGATGTGATGCCGTGTGGTCTGGTAATGTCTACCATCACTGAAGAGAAATGCGCTACCTCCACCTTCATGATAATTTCTTCCACCTTGAAGGTAGACGGAGTATATTCGTGTGAAACACCAGTACAGAACTATCTGATCACACAGCATTACATTTGGGAGACCTACTCTAGTTGCATTAAAACACTATTATCTTAGACTACAGCGTCCTGTTATTACATCTACAACTATACACATATATGAAGCTGTCAGTAATGCTTTTCCCATGTTATTCTACCTGCAGAAAGAGCTCAAAAATGATAAACAGCATCTTACTTTTTAATGATGTCTTGCTTCTTCTGCTCATCTGATGTAGGGAGACCAAGTTCCCTCTGCCTCTGATCGTACATCATTTTCTCAACAAGACCACGTGTTTCCCCATCAAGATCTGACAGTTTTGACGGTTCTGGGTTGATTTTGCGGGTACTTATCTCTGGATCTGTCTGCACAAGCTGACTCCACCACTCCATTTTGTTCACCTTCAATAAAACATATAATTATATAAGACAATGTAAGCCTCAAAATACAATGAGAACAATGAAGTATTGCATCACCCAACAACAAGTGCCGGATAAAAATCCACATACTGTGCATTCAAGATTTATGTGGTATTATTTTGTGTGATTTTCAAATAACACATCCTTATAAAGTAGTAGTAGTAGTAGTAGTAGTAGTAGTAGTAGTATGAGGGGGCGCTGATAAGTCCTTAGCCCGACCAGGAAGGAAACAAGCTACAGCGACCAAACTCAGGATATATTCAACATACTCCCCATGAAGCTCAATACACTTCTTAGCCTGTTGCTCTACCTTTTGCAAACTACTCAAAAAAATTTAGAAAGTTGTCCGTCCAACCAGGTCTCCGCGGCAGCAATGACCTCCGTGTCGGACGAAAAATGGCGACCATTCAACCGTTTTTTCAGTCCAGGGGACAGGTGGTAGTCCGACAGGGCCAGATCCGGAGAATAGGGTACGTAGATGACCAAGACATTGGAAGTCCAGGTAGGCCACTTTCTTCTGGGTTGCAAGTGCCCGGTGAGCCAGGGCATTGTCGCGCAAGAACAAGATCCCCTTGGTGATGTTCCCGCAGCGTTTTTCCTTCAAAATGTCCTTCAATTGCACCAGCAGAGATGAGTAATACTCCGCGTTGATAGTTTGGCCCTTTGGAAAATAATCAA
>Ga0123355_10001553_pt1 | contig 32039 bp, 20 predicted proteins | sample TergutEmb28metaG_3_FD_89872 | JGI IMG/M metagenome (GOLD analysis project Ga0123355, IMG submission 89872) | Embiratermes neotenicus P1 segment gut microbial communities from Petit-Saut dam, French Guiana - Emb289 P1 | ecosystem: Host-associated > Arthropoda: Insects > Digestive system > Gut ...
ACCTCCTTTTGTTTTGGTGCGGTTGGCAAACCCACACCTATTCTAACAAAAGGAGGTCCTTGAATCTAAAGAGTTTTAATACCACCACTTGAAGTGGTGGTTGTTTAAGCTAAAGCATAAAACAACCCCCGGCCAGTCGCAACGACTAAGCCGGGGGTATTCCATATCTTTTTACCCAAACAATCGCCCAAAGGTCAACGGCCCTGCGATTCCATCACAGTGGAGAATACAGACAATCCCCAAAAACTTGAATGATGATATATGCATCAATCCAACTCAATTTTCTTCTAGTAAAAAGGGCAAAAAGAGCGTGGACTCCTTGACAAATCTATAGATATCGTGCTACAGTGTGTTTGTAAAGAACATTTATTAACAAAGTGCGCAAACGAATTTGTGCAACATGCACTGCTCCGTTATGCAAAACTGGACAGATCAAACAAATTTTTTTTAAAGCAATATATGCTGCACTTCTAAATCACAAAATAGCATACCAAGAAAGGAGTATTTGTCCCATTTATTTCTTTAGAAGAGCAGCAAAACATAGCAATATATTATAATGAGGAGGATATGTTCCATGCATTCGAAATTTATCAAACGCATTTTAGCATTATTTCTCGCAATCATTCTGGCTTTTTCGCTTTTCCCGCCGATGGCTACGGCGACAGACATGAGTGAAGATGCCCCGGGAACGATTTCACTCGTTAACGCGCTGACAGAAAATGAGGCGATTGCGCCCGCAACCCAGGTGATCAATCCGCTCCTGCCCCAAGCAGAGGCTATGCACGTGGACGACACTGCATTTGTCCTCGGCGGCGGCAACGGTTTCCTTGATCCCGCCCATGGGGTATGGAACACAGCGACGTCGTTCCCGGTTGCGACACAGCGCGCACCGCAACACGGGGGTGCCGCGACAATCACCAACGCTACAGCACGTGTGCTATGGGATGATAACAATCTCTATGTGCGCGTCGAGTGGACGAGAAACGTCACCGCCGGTGCCACCACCGGCATGGACGGCTGGATCACAACAGGTAATGCCCACGAGCAAGATTGTGTCGAAATCTGGTTGAGCGAGATGAACCACCGCGGCGCACGCGGATCTATGGGCGCACAGTTTCGCGTCGGGGTCAACGGCAATATTTCCGGCGACCAGTTCGGCAGCGTAACCGTCGCAAACGGCTACAGCCACGCCTGGAACGCTGTGGCGCGCAGAAATGTTCAACAGACCTTTAGCCAAGTTGATTCTGTCGGCAATGCGACAGTCACAGCGGCTGTTCCTTTCCGCACGAACCAAAACATTACCTTGGAAGATGGCCTCCTCGTCGGATTTGACATCTCCATTAATGGTCAGGCGGGACCCGGCGGCGCACACCGTGCAGTTTACGGCTGGGGCGATCCCGTTGATAACAATTGGAATAGCACCGAAAACTTTGGTCAACTGATCCTGGACGGCGGCGGCACCTTCTTCCCGCGTCTGGGCGGAGCGAGCAATCTTCAATTTGCACCGGTTGGTGCCAGTCAAGGCCGCATGAGCTGGGCCCCTGTCCCGGACGCCGTCGCATACCGCGTCTATGTAGGCGGAGCGCCGGCCAACTGGGAGGCCGGTGGCCCGGCCCTTGTCAATGCGCCGGCCACGCATTTTTACGTGCAGGATCTGGGGCTGAGCGGCACGCCGACGGATTTACACGACCATACTATCCAAATTCGTCCCATCGCAGATCCGGCGGCCCACCGCGACGGTCCGTTGAGCCCGGTGCAAAGTGTCACAATTCCCCTCGGCCAACTGCCTGCCAACGTACTCTACTCCATGCGGCACGATCCCGAATTACAGGACATTGACGCCAGCGGCGGCCCCGTACAAATTGCAGGTGCCCCCCACTTGGGCTACACTGTTGACGGCACCCCCCTCTTCGGCGGCGGCACACCTACATACCTGACAACTTCACCGATTGCTTCGACGGTACTTACCGTCGAAGAACACAACGGTATGAACTCCATTCGCGTCAGCGACCGCGCTGTGCGTTATGCGGGCCTTGACCTCCGTCTGCGTCCGCTGCATCTGCAAAATACCGTACCGGCTCCGGGAACTGCATACACCTACACTGTGACCTTCACAGGCCGCGCAATCGGCCCGATTCCGCCGGGTACGGTGATGCAGATGGACGGCATCAACCCCAACTGGTCACAACAGTCTTCCAACATTGCGGGTTCCGCAAATATCCCGGCAAACCCGACGCCCGGCCTAGAACATCCCTTTACGATGTCCGCAAATCTCTCGGCCTTCCAAGCATATGACCGTATGCACGCCCGCGTCTGGACGTCGCTGCAGGGTCAGCACGTTGAATTCATCATAGACAACGTCACATTGCACCACAACATTCCCCCCGCCGGGTCAACACTTTCCCGCTGGACCCCGACAACCCATATGACCTTTGCCAGTTTCCAAGATCCGCAAGCTGGCGAGCAAGCCCTGTTCACGCCGACACGTGCAGGCGGTGCAAACTGGTTCTGGAACCCCAACAACGTCATCCAAGCTGATATTAACCCGGCAGATGTTCCGGCGGCAACACGTGCAGACGCCTACTCCGCACCGGTACCCCTAGAGGGCGCCGGCATCCGCCTGACCCTGCCTGAGCCCCTCACATTGGGCACAACTTGGCAGCTTGATTACGAGGTCTGGGTACCGGCCACACACGGTCCAACGGCGCCTTTCCCGCAAATTTTGATCAACCGTGACGTCTTTGCGACCAACAGGCACACGGGCGCACCCATGGAAACAATTGACTTCCACAACCAACAACCGACCTTTAACGCATTCATCCTTCCAGATATTCCGCAAGCGGAGTATGCGGATCTGTGGGCGATTCCCACAGGTGAATGGGTACAGAGGAGCATCACTCTGCCGACGAGAAGCAGAGCGCCGCTCTCAAACCACATTGAAACCATTGACTTTGTTTTTTCCGGCGACATCCAGCCGGCGGAATGGAGAATCCGCAATATTGAAATTTCTTACTTGAATCCCACCATTGCGCCTCCCCTATCCCTCCCCCATTGGGATATGGAGTTACCCTCACTGAATGAAACGTTCGAACCCTTCTGGCAATGGGGTAACATCTACTGTGTGTCCTGGCAAATGATGCGCGGGAACACAATAGAGCATTTTGTACAGCAATACAGCATCGTGACCGCTGAGAACTGGCACAAGCCTGACGAACTGGCTACAGTCGGCGCCGGTTCTGATGTCCCGTTCCCAGGGGCAGGATACCTCCGTCCCGGCGTGACAGAGTCCATCGTCTTTGACCGCTCTGACCGCGTCGTGCGTTTTGCCATTGAGAACGACCTGACACTCCACGGCCATACCCTCCAGTGGCACTCACAGTCCCCGCGCTGGCTGACGGAAAATGCTGACGGCACATTCCTGCACCGTACGGAAGCGCGCGAAAATCTCCGCTGGTGGATTCGTACGATTGCCAACCACTACAACGAGCATCCGGAGTTTGGTATTGCAGCAGGCGGCCCGGGCGCTGATATCTTTGCCTCTTGGGATGTTATCAATGAAGTTGTAGGCACTACGCTGGCCGGTGCGACGGCAAACGGCACAAACCAAAACCCGGCCGATTGGAGGCCGGGCGACTGGAGAGAAAGTCTCCGTGCGCCGGGCGTTGGCGTGAACAAATGGCGTATCGCCTTTGCAAACTTTGAACCGGGCGATGTGCCGACAGGTGAAACATGGCACGAGTCTGACTTTGTGTATTACACCTATGTATACGCGCGCTACTACTTCCCGGCTGCAATGCTCTTCTACAACGATTATAACGAACAGCAGATCGGAAAGAGGCGCGTTATCGCCAACATGATCTGGGGCGTCAACGAGCGTTGGGCAGCCGACTATGACAACAACCCGGAAGCTGACTCAACTATGACGCTTGAAGCGTACATAGAAGACGGCCGCCGTCTCTTGATTGAGGCATTTGGCCTGCAGCAACACTTCAGCACCGTCGCCGCCGCCCCCGGCCATCTCGGGCAGTTTACTGATCTGCGCCGTGCGTTTGAGCTCTATTCCTCTCTCGGTGTCCGCCTCGCGGTAACAGAGTGGGACAGCAACATCACTAGCATGGCACAACAGGCGGAGCACTGGAGGCAACTCACATCCCTCTACCTGGAATTCGCAGATTATCTTGACGTGGTGATCAACTGGGGTAAAGCTGGCATCCACTCTTGGAGACCCACACCGCCCCCCGTCGCCTTTGACAACGCCTATGATCCGCAACCGAACTTCTGGTCGGTGATTGAAGTAGGAGAGCAGGCGCGTCAGGCACCGGAGATTGCACCGGCCGCGGCGGTTCATAGTGCAGGCCTCAACCAGGCGTTTTCACTTCAACTCGGTGTAACGCATCCGATCTTCCGTCCGGCGGATCGGCCGTGGACAAATCAGGTGCCCCTTGAAATCGTCTCCCACACCCTGGCTGGCTCCGGCCTCGCCATCGACGAAAACGGCCTCATCAGCGGTACACCGACACAGACTGGCACCTTCACAGTCACCGTCAGTGCAGAGACGCCCCATGTGAATGCTGTGACGACGAGAACCTTCACCATCTTGGTGTTGGATATCCCACAGACCGCAGAAGTCACCTTCATGCGCAACCACGACCCGGCAGATGACACCGTTCACACAACCCAAAGTGTATTAGTCACCGGCAACGCGTCCGCACCCCACCCCGCACCGGCAGCGCCGGTCGGATACAGATTCAATGGCTGGGCGCTGGATCGCGCGGGACTGCAACCCTTCAACTTTGGCACCGGCATCACAGCGGATATGAACCTGTACGCCCGCTGGATCTCCGCCACAACCCGCGAATTGCCCCTTGAGATCAACTTCAGACCGGGCAACTGGGCGTATCATGAGGATATGTTCACTCCGGGCGCCGATGTGATGATGGAGCAGGCCGTCGGCCACGGCTCAGGCGACAACCATTTCCTGCGGGTCACTAATACGTTGCCAGATCAGCACCGGCTGCGCCGGGATCCGGCTCAGAACTCCGTACGGATCACCTTTGACGAGCCGTTGCCGGCCGGCAACCTATATGAGATTCGGTTTGACATCTTCATTCCGACAGTACCGGGCCTAACCTTCTCTTTGCCGGGCGTGAACTTCAACGAATTCCAGGCAAACAGATTCAGCTGGCCCCTGGTAAATCCGCCGGGCACAATCACTGCCACGGACCCCAATGGGACAGGATTCGCGGGCCCCAACTCCACAGCGTACACGCCCCAGGGCAGATGGGTTGAATATGTGATGCATACACCGGGTATGGGCCTTGTTGACGGTGAAATGCGCCGCTTCACTCTGGAGTCCATCTACACAATGGACATTCGTTTCCACACCAATACCGCACCGGGCGGAGACGCACCGCCTCCAGGCGGCGCCAGAATGATCCCGGGGGTATGGCATCTGGATAACATTCGGGTCACGCTACTGGAAGAAGTGACCACATTGCCCACGGTTCCCTCCACTGTCCCGTCAACGGGCTGGGATGCCGCGCTGGCAGTGCCCTCCCTGGCGGAGGCCTGGGAAGACTACTTCCCCATCGGCAACATTGCGGAGCCGTTCCAACTGGGTGATGAATTCACTGACATGTTCACCCACCACTTCAACTTTGTGACGCCTGAGAACGTTATGAAGCCGATTTATCACTCCTTCGGCATCTGTGGCGATACGGATACCCTCATCGCCGACTTCACACAGGTCGATCAATTCTTAGACTGGGCAGAGGACAACGATATCCCCGTCCAGGCCCACACCCTGGTATGGCACTCCGGGCAATCCCCGTGGTTCCTCAACCAGAACGAGGACGGTTCTCCCCTCACACGCGCCCAGGCGCAGCGGAACATGGAAATCTTCATCCGCGACTTCGTCGGTCACACAGAGGGCCGCGTTGCGGCATGGGATGTGGTAAATGAGGTAGTGAACCCGCCCGGCGGCTTCACCGTGCCGGCCAGCATAACTGCCGGCCAACCCCCAGGCGTCCTTAACTTTGACGCCGTCGGCCCCAACTGGTGGCAAGGCGGATTGCGGGACTGGTCTCCGTGGCAAGTGGCGTACAGCACCGGTGTAGCCACCGCTCCGCCCAACGTGGACGGTCGTCCGCTACATCCCAGTGATTACATCTACGACGCGTTTGTATTCACACGCTTGGCAGATCCGAGCGCGATCTTGTACTACAATGACTACAATGAAATAAACAACACCAGGACCATTGTCACCTCCCAGATGGTACTTGAGCTCAACAACCGCTGGGCAGATGACCCCCGGAATACCGATGTAGGCCGTCCGCTGATCGAAGTTATCGGTATGCAAGGCCACTTCTGGGCCGGACGTCCCAACCCGACAACCGGACTCATGACAGGCGGCGCACCGGCCATCGGACACGATAGCTTAGCCGCTGTGGAAACTGCCATCCTGCGCTACACCCTCACAGCAGGCGTATACACATCGGTCACAGAACTCGACGCCCCCATCGGCAACTGGGGCAGCTGGGGCGGCGCCACCTGGGGCCGTGTACAGGCAGAATCTCAGCTGCTTACACCCCTGGAAGAGATGCAACAGGCAATTTTCTACGCGCGCCTGATGGAGCTCTACAGAACACACGCGGACAGCATTACGCGGGTCACGCTCTGGGGTGTCTCTGACAACCTCCACTGGCGTCATCAGGGTATGCCGGTTCTGTTTGACTATTTCCAACAGCCGAAACTGGCCTTTGACGCATTCCTCGATCCCACAGGTTTCCTGGCAGACAACACCTTCGACGTGCGATTCATGCGAAACGACGGCACAACAGATATCCACGTGGAGAGACAGGTTCTATGGGGGACGACAATTGCGCCGGTACTGGCAAATTCAGGCGGATTCCAGCCCGGTACAGGCGGTGCCGCAGGTGTGGCCAACCCGGTGCGGGAAGGACATTTATTCCGCGGCTGGGGTATCCGCAACGAATCCGGCAACATTGTGATGAACAATGCCGCCAACAATGGTTGGAACTTCGGCAATGCCATCGGTTTCCACGAAGGCCCCACCACATTCTATGCCATCTGGACAAGTGAGACATTCCCAATCGAAGTAACCTTTGCACCGGGTGACCGGGCTGACTTCGGCGAAATGTTCAACCCAGGACCTCCGGGAATGGGCCAAACGGCCTCCACCGTATCGTGGGTAACAGGCCCAGGCGCCGGCTACGACGACAACTATGCGCTCCGCATCAACCGCGGCAGCAACTTCGCGGCGGCGCAGAACACCGTTCGCATCACACCGCCGTTCCCACTGCCGGCGGGATACACCTACGAATTCCGCGCCATGATCTACGTCCCCATTGAGGGCAATGCGGGCCGTTCCACACCTCGGGGCGGTGCAAACACCGTTGTGCATCCCCTGGTCACCCCCAACGGTAGCGGTGGCGGCGGACAGGGCGGCGGCGGACGTCCGACCATCAATGCCAACTACCACTGGATTCCCATGGGCGAGTGGGTCGAGTTTGTCGTGGATATCCGGCCACAGTTCGTAGAAGGCGTTATCACCTTCTTCGACTTCCGCCCCGGCGGATCAAATGCGGCGAACATGCCGGACGTCTGGTACATTGACGATATTCGCATCACCCAGGATCAACAGAATCTGGGCCGTGTGGATCACCGGACGGAACTCTGGACCCTACATCCGGGCGATCTCCCGTCTCTCAGCCAAGCCCACACCAATTACTTCCCCATTGGCAGCATCGTGGAGCCCGCCCAAATCGGCGCACAAGACCCCCACGGCTATATGAGAGACCACTTCGCCTTCCATTACGATCAGGTCACGGCGGAAAACGCGATGAAACCGCAAGGCTGGGGCGGCCCGCCCGCAGCCCCCTTCCCGGCAACCGGCGGCGCGGGGCAAATTGAAGCCTGGGCCGCGGCAAATAACCTCGACCTCCACGGCCACACCCTGATCTGGCACAGCCAGTCCCCATCGTGGCCGGTGCCGGGCAACGCAGTTACACACTACCTGCATGCCCAGGAGAGAATGCAACTCTACATCGACACTGTAGTGGAGCGTTTCGCCGACAGCGTAACGGGCTGGGATGTCCTAAACGAGGTCTTCTGGTACAACACAGACGGCCCCCTGGTTGACCCGCGCATTACCGGCGACTGGCGGCAGGGATTGCGTAGCTGGGATATCGTCGAGCCCGGCGTAGGCAACGGCGGCACAGGCGGCAGCGGCAGCAGATGGCTCCGCTCCTACAACGTGGCGAGTGTCGTGCCGAATCCGGATTACGGCGTAGTCGCCGGGGCACCTGCCACCATTGAAGTCCGTCCGGATTGCCCGTCTGACTACATCTATGACGCATTCGTATTCACCCGCCTTGCGCTGATCGCAAACGGCCGGGGAGAGGTGCTCTCCTACTACAACGATTTCAACGAGGAAATCGCACCCAAACGCTACTCCATCGCCATGATGGTTGAAGAACTCAACAACCGCTGGATCATGGACCCGCGCAACACGGACCCGGGCCGGCCGCTGATCGATGTAATCGGAATGCAGGCCCACTTCTGGACCGGCTGGATTGATCCCGTGGATGTCCAGGCGTCAATTGACGCATTTGTCCAGGCGTTTGAAAACACATCCGACCACTTTGACTATCTGGCGGCACAGCCGGCGAACGCAACGCGCTTTGCGGGCGTAACGAACCGCATCGTACCGCGTCTCTCGGTTACAGAGCTCGACCTGGTACAGGGCACCTACTACAACCAACACAATGGTCGCCGTCTCACCGAGAGCCAGGAGATGAGCCAAGCTGTCCTCTACGCGCAACTGTTCCAGATCTACCGCGCCCACGCGGACATCATCGAATCTGTCACCTTCTGGGGACGGGAAGACGACCACGGCTGGAGAGCCAACGGGATGCCCTTGCTCTTCGACACCTATTATCAGCCAAAGCTGGCGTTCTGGGCTGTCATTGACCCCGACGCGTTCCTGGCGCGGCCGGATGTAGTGGCATTCATGGCAACATCCCCGGCCACCATTACATTCAACCCCAACGGCGGCGTAGCCGGGACAGAGAGCCTGACCGTCCGCTACGGCAAGGCCGTCGACAGAGCGGAAATCGAAAATCCGACCCGTGCGGAGCATACATTCCTCGGATGGTCCTTCACACCGACGCCGTCCCCGGCAAGTCCGGGCCTCCCGGCCGCACCCTTTGCCCTATCAAGTTTCCACGTCCACAATACGGCCGACATCACCCTCTATGCAATTTGGGCAGAGGAAACGTATCACGACGTCACCTTCGTTGACATTGACGACGCTGACGACTCTGAAGTGATCAGAATACGCGGCGGCGATGCCCTTAATCCGGATCTGATCCCTGAAGTATCACGTGAAGGATACATGTTACAGGGCTGGACCGCAACGCCAGGCGGCACTGTGATCACAGACTGGTCTGCAGTCATCATTACAGGCTCCACCACCTTCTACCCCGTCTGGAACGCTATAACGGTAGTTCTCGCCCCGATTAGTGTAACGGTCAACGACGGCGATCCCGTAGCAACGGCAACCGTAAGCGGCACAGCGACGAGTGCAATTACGCTGGACACCGCTGATTTGCCAGCCGGCGTCACCGCGGCAGTGAATCAAGAGATCGGCGTGATTACGGTAACCGGCGTCCGGCCCTCGACAGATGTACCGCCGATAGCGGGTACATTTGAGATCGAGGTGACCCGCGGCGGCGTGACCGAGACGCTGGCGGTAACCGTGAACTTGACGACCACATGGGTAGCGCCCACCCTCACGCTTGTGCCGCCCACCGTAACGATCAACAACGGGAACCGCACGGCCACATCAGCGGTAGGCGGAACGGTAACGGGTACGATCGCGCTTAACACCACTAATTTGCCAGCCGGCGTCACCGCGGCAGTGAATCAAGAGACCGGCGTAATCACCGTAACCGGCGTCCGGCCCTCGACAGATGTACCGCCCATCGCGGGTACATTTGAGATCGAGGTAACCCGCGGCGGCGTGACCGAGACGCTGGCGGTAACCGTGAACTTGACGACCACATGGGTAGCACCCACCCTCACGCTTGTGCCGCCTACCGTAACGGTCAACAACGGGAACCCCGTGGCCACAACAACAGTTATCGGAACGGCAACAGGTACGATTACGCTTGACACCACTGATTTGCCCGCAGGCGTTACTGCAACGGTGAATCAAGATATCGGTACCGGGATGATTACGGTAACAGGCGTCCGGCCCTCGACAGATGTACCGCCGATAGCGGGTACATTTGAGATCGGGGTAACCCGCGGCGGCGTGACCGAAACGCTGGCGGTAACCGTGAACTTGACGACCACATGGGTGGCACCTACCCTCACACTCGCTCCGGATGCCGTAACGGTCAACAATGGCAATCTCGTAGCCGCCTCAACCATAGGCGGAACAGCGACGGGCAATATAACGCTGGATACCACTGATTTGCCAGCCGGCGTCACCGCGGCAGTGAATCAAGAGACCGGCGTGATTACAGTAACCGGCGTCCGGCCCTCGACAGATGTACCGCCAATCGCGGGTACATTTGAGATCGAGGTAACCCGCGGCGGCGTGACCGAGACGCTGGCGGTAACCGTGAACTTGACGACGACGTGGGCGCCGATTGAAGTCGAATATGAGATGCATCCGGCGTACATATTCGGCAATGCGCAGGGCTACTTCCAGCCGGGCGAAAACGCCACGCGAGCACATGTGGCGACAATTCTGGCCAGAGTAAAACTCCTGGAGTTTGAACAGGGGATCGAAGCGTTGCCGGCGGGCATGGAAGTGTTTGATGCGTTCGCGGATGTGAATGAGGGCGACTGGTTCTACTACTACATCGCGTGGGCCTATGACGCGGGTCTGGTAGAAGGGTTCAACGGCTATTTCCGACCCGACGACTACATCACCCGCGAAGAGTTAGCGGCCATCATGGTGAGAACTCTTGACGCGTACGAAGAAACGGCCGGGGAGTTACCGTTTGACGACGCTGCATTGATCAGCGACTGGGCTCTGCACTACGTGTACACGGCGTTTAACGAGGGGCTGGTAATCGGGAACGGAAGGAACTTCAACCCGTTGGGTTACAGCATCCGCGCCGATGTGGCGACGATAGCAAACCGCATCTTAGGGCGGATCGACAGCTGGGATGCCCTCAATGCGGCGGAAGTAGTGAATCGGCAGCACGCATTCCGGTTCCCGGATGTGGCGGCGACGGCGTGGTACTATCCGTCCATCCTGGCGGCGGCCAACGATCACCGCCTGACCCGAGACGACGATGATGCCATTGACTGGAAGTATTTTATCCGCCAGGTAACCCCATAGCAAGACGAGACAGAACAAGGGCCCGGTGCGTATGCACCGGGCCCTTCCGCATATCACAGAACAGTAAGCAATAGATAAACGGGGCATAGCAATTTACGATTGTGCGATTTTACGGCAATTCGGTACGCTTTTGCCCCAAGGGAGCAGTTCAAGGCGGAGAACGCAGGCATGCTTTGTGCCTGACAAGGAGGACAACACAGAACTGCGGAAATTAGACCGCAAGCAATGGTGCTTTTTCAAGTCGCTTGACTACATGTCACGTTGCGGCATAATTCGAAAGCCGGTGATTTATGCCTTCCCATCCCACGTCAAAAATTTCGTCATCCCAACAATAAGCAACCCGAACACCCCTGTGCCAAACGCCACAGTAACCTGGAAGTTCAAGTCCACCAACGCCGCTAACTGCATGGGTAAATATACTCTGGGCGCCAATAACCCCGTGTTAAAAAAGAGCCGGCTATAGCCTGATACCCCCTCCCCCACATACGTGGGCAACCATAAATCTATGGATGCAATATTCCATGCGAAATAAGCTGCGGCCGTCATGGTTAATACAGTAAATACCCCCGCTGCCCCATAGGCAGCTTTTCTCTCCGCACGTCGAAACAGACGGATAAGCCACAAGATTGCAACTATGAGAAATACAGGCGCGCACAACGCGAGCAAAAGTTGTCCCCGTAAAACAATACTGTGGAGATATGAATTCCCATCGGTGACAGTAAAGACATCGGCGGGGAGATCCAAGTGCGCCAAAAGCCGTTGGACATCCACTCTCGCCGACAGTGGATTGTACTGCGCAGGGCTGACATACAAGACGCCTGCCGCCCCCGCCTCCATACGTGGAATCCAGGCAAACCCCTCGGTGGGCATAGCCCTCTGGGCGGCCGTTTCAACGACACCTGCCACCGTATGGTCAACATCCATAATCTGCACCGGAAGACCGACGACATCTGAAGTCCCAAACAACACCCACGCCATATTCCTACACAGGACAACGACCCGCTCATCCTGCGCCGACGGAGGGCCCCCATAGACAAAGGGCAGATGCACCACTTGGAAATAATCCCTATCCACAGTGGACATCTGCGCAAATCCCACCGTCCTTTGACTGACGAACGCCTGGACAGAGACATCCTCTGTTATCACAAGGCCGTCATAGGACCCCGCCCATTCTGCCACTCTGTCCGAGTCAAACAAAAACGCGGCATCCTGCCTCATGGGAGCGACAATTACAGTATCCCGCGGGACAAACCCACTCGCCTGGGTCGCAGCATGGCCCATATAGGCGATAGAGGATACGATCAGGCTTATACCCACAAGGTATGCAAAGATTGCTCTTTTCTTCATCGTTCCCCCACCATACGAATGCGGTCGCCCTCTTCAATGGGGCGGTCGCTCTGCAATATGACCGGTGCGTCCAGCTCATCCAACATGGTAAACACGGAATGGATATCCCCCTGCATGGTGATGTCAATATCTACCCGCTCTGCAAAGTAGCTGTACCCCAGCAGAGTATTGGGCACCTGTCGGGCGACAAAGATAAAATCGCCTCTGGTATCTTCCCGGATTGCATAGTTGGGCAAATGATTCGCCCCCGTGGTATAGACATCCTCGATGATGGCATAGACCCGTTCGCCGCCCATGGCCCCCGGTACAGTCACGGTAAACTCCACCCGGAAGTGTCCGTCAACTGCCGTAATCTCATCAATCTCGCCCCGGAGTTCTGTAAGGCTGAGGGCCGGGACATTGATCTCTATGTGCCGTCTCACCGCTCCCCTGGGATTGGGGATAAAGGTCGCCGGGAAATAGACCGTAAACTCGAATTGGGGACTCTGCCGCACTGCCAGGTGCAGAATATCCTGCCCCTCTGTGACCGGCGCCCGATCCTCCATGCCGGGAGAGAACTGCACAGCACCGTCCACAACGGCGTATTGCGTATATATGATCTCTTCTTCTGTCAATAAGCGTTCCAGCCGCTCTATCTCCGCCCGGTTCTCCGCCCGGTGTGCGCTTGGCAATTGTGCGTTCCGGTGTCGCAAATGTACAATGCGGTCCAGGATCATGCTCCGGTCTATTTCGGCGCGGATATGAAATAGCGGGTCTTCTTCACGCACCTCATCGCCATCCTCTACGAGAAAATAGATATGGCCCGTATGCGCTGCCCAGTGGGTATAGTGGGTCTCGGTATAGCCTAAAACCCCTCTGCCCCGGTGGGTGGAGGTAATGTCCCCGCTGGTATCCGTGCCGACCACGACCCCGGCTACATTGAGATTATGTATGGTGTTAGAAAAAAACGTCAAGACCACCATAATCCCCACCAGCACAAAGATTAATCTCAGAATGATCCGCTTTCTATTCTCCACGATATCATGCACTCCTTTACCGTATTCCCGTCAATGCGATCCCCTCTACCATGTGCTCCTTCCAGTACAAGAACATCAGCACCGGAGGCAGGAGGTAGAAGAAGGATGCGGCATAGATCAGATCCAGATTGTGAACCGCCATGCCGGATAAATAGACAGACAATGGCGTCTGCGCTTCTGTCAAGAAAATAATCGCCTGCTCCACGATGTTCCAGTTGTTGACAAAGGTCAGAATAATCAGCGCCGCCAAAGCCGGTTTGAACATGGGCATCACAATAGAGAACACAATCCGCAGATGGGACGCGCCGTCAAGCTGTGCCGCCTCAATATAGTCGTGGGGCAATCCCCGCAAAAATTGCCGCATGATAAACACCCCAAACGGATTCAGCGCGGCAGGCAAGATGACAGAGGCACGGGTTCCCAGTATCCCCAGCCAATCCGCCACGATAAAGTTCGGCACAAGGGTCACTTGCAAGGGCAGAAGCATAATCACGATGTACATAAAATAGAGTTTTTCTTTGTGCCGCATCCGGCTCATCTCAAAGGCATAGGCCGCAGGCGCAGAGATCAATACCTGCCCCAGCACAACCGGCAGGGCCAGCGCCGCAGAGTTCCAAAAACGCCCCAGGTAGATGGGGTTATCGAAAAACAGCCGGAGATACTGGCTAAACGTCACCTGATCCGGGATAAACGTAAAGCGCACAAAATGAATGGCGTCTTCTACATGCTGCATATTGCCCGGTTGCACCGAATGGGTGAATCGGTTGATAATTTCAAAACTGCTCATAAGCGAGTTGGTGAATACAATTGCCACGGGGATGGCGAACATGGCCGCAAGTATACTCAGCACAGCGTAAATTGTAATCGTACCCATGCGGCGTTTAATCATAATTCATCACCCGCCGTTGCACGCGGAGCATGACCAATACGATGGCCACAATACCCAAAGTCAATATGTATGACGCCGCCACCATCCGTTGATAATCAAGGGCGGCAAACTGATTGTTCAAGTAGTGCTGTAGCATATATAGGCTGGTGTGGGGAAAGGGCCCCGTCAGCAGAAATATCTCCCGAAACGCCTGAAACGATTGGACAATGCTCAACAGAAGCGCCATAAACGTCGTAGGCATCAGGTATACGAGGGTAATGGAGGAAAACTGCCGGAATTGCCCCGCGCCGCAGATTGCCGCGTTTTCGTAATACTCCTTGGGAATCAAATTCAGCCCTGCCAACATGAGCACGATATTGAATCCTACGTTTTTCCAGAGAAAAATAAATACGACGAAATAGAGAGAGTGATCCATGTTCAGCCAATTGATGGGCTCCCCGAAAAACAGTCCGTTAAAAAAGCCGTTTAGCCCAAACAGGCTCTGCCAAAAGTGGACGACGGAACCGGACGGCACCACCAACGGCAGGATAAAAAACGTGCCCAGTATCCCTTTCCAAAATCCGCTCACACGGCGCAGCATCATGGCGATCAGCAGGGCAAATACCATGTTGAGCGGGACGGACAGGAGGATAAATGTAGTCGTGTTTCGGATGGCAAGCTGAAACGCGGGATTCCCCAATGTCGCCGTGAAATGGGAGAGCCCTACAAAATTGCGTCCCACCGGGTTATCGATCATACCCATCTGTGCGGACAGCACAAACGGCACGATGAAAAACACCAGCAACCCCAATACGCTGGGCAGGAGCAACAGGGCAAATAACAGCTCTCTGCGGGCGTGAAACTTCAAGCGAATCATGTCTCTGCTCCTCTCGATTTCTTTATCGCGCCATTTCCATCAGTACAAGCGCGATCTGATCCTGTAGGTTCTGAGCAGTCTGTTCAGCAGACAATAAACCATCATGGAACAAGCGTAAGTTATCCGCTACAATGTCATCAATGACACGGGGCCGGAGGCTTACGCTCCGCATTGGCATTTCGCCCCATGCGGTCATGGCTGTAATCACATGGTCAAGCCCTTCTTCGATAGGGCCTGAAAACCAGGTAAACCCACCTTCAATAGTAGCCGGTAGTAGATATCGGACATTATCGTGGAATAGGTTTCTGCTGGTTGGATGTGCCTCTAGTGCCATTATTGATGATTGCTGTTGATGCTCGACTTGCATTGCGAACATCAGAAAATCCCACGCAATTGCTTTTTCTATGGGCGTGGCGTTTGTATTTAGAAGATAGCTGAACCTGGCATCTATCAGCAGTTCTCCTTGGTCGTTTACAAGCGGTGTCACACTGGCAAAGGGGGAATCTCCGCCCAGGAACGTCCGATAATAGTGCCAATAAAACTCAAAATGGAAGAGATAGCATTCAATCTTTTGTGGTATTGTTGCAAAAGAGGAATTCCTCCATCTACGAGCGATGCCAGCACCAGGGCCGGTGATACCTTCGGCATAGATGAGCAGATCAATAAATTCCTGTCCAAAATCGACCCTGCCGGTTTCAATATCGACAAAACGATCAAGGTAATACCGCATTAGTATTTCTGCGTTAAAATATTCCTCTAGTAAATGCGGGTGGTTTACAGAGAACTCCAGATGTAAGGCCATCAGCTCCGGCATGGTGATTCCCTCTGCCTTTTCCGCCATCGCTTCCAATAAACCAGGAATCGTCATATTTGCCACAACAGGAGTATGCATAATATGGAGGGGGAAGTGGTTGAGTTGACCGTCTATGGCAAAGGCGTGGAAGGCGTTCATAAACCAGTCATCCTCGTTGAAATTGGGGTCGGACTCCATCAGCAGATACCAGTCGTAGAAGAAAGTTGCTTGCCGGGGATCGAAAGGATCCGCCAGCGAGGCATTAATCAGGGTTGGCGCGGCCCCTGCCATGAGTTGCGTGGCAATTTCCAATCGGACAGGGCCAAACTCTCGTTCGAAATCATGCAAGGTATTGTTTTGACTCAAGATACTGTGATAGCTGGTTATATGAATATTTACGCCGGGATTTTTTCGCATGTACAAATTGGCATGGGAACCCAATGTATATATCAAATCTGTGGCTATGGTAATCGTCTCGCCATAAAAAAGCGACCTGTCAGGATTTACAATTTGCTCGATATAGTCCGGGCTGAATCGGTCAGTTTCATTGCCAGAAGAACAACCCGCAGTGGTAAATATCAGTGTAGCTATAAGGAGTATGGCAATCATACGAATACGCATTGCTGTTACCTCTTTTCTCATATTTTCTCATGCTTGAAAAAAGTATACCCTGCCAGCAGTCAAACTTCCACCTTCTTTACCGGGCCATTTCCATCAGCACGATCGTGATTTGGTTCTGTATATTCTGGGCGGTCTGTTCCGCCGACAATAAACCCTCATAGAACAGGCGCAGATTATCCGCTATAATTTCATCAATAATACGGGGATGGGTACTCATGCTCCGCATTGGCATTTCGGCGAATGGGGTCATTTTTGCGCGCACAACTTCCGCCGCTTCGTAGTGCGTGTCCCCCGGAAACCATGGGAATACACGAGCACCGGGACGAGGGTGATCCCAACTAAAAAACATTGATTGGCGGATCAGGTAATGGAATAGATTTCTGTTGGGTGGCTGCAGATACCACGAATGCGTATCATTTGGAAAATTCTCAGGCTGCATCATGAACATCAGAAAATCCCACGCGATTGCTTTTTCCATGGGTGTGGCATTTGCGTTTAGAAGAAAATTATCCATGGACATGATCAGCAACTCTCCACTGTCATTTGTGAGTGGTGTCAGGCCCGCAAATAGATGTATATCTTCCTCTAAATCCAACCAATACCAAAACCATTGATTGCTGTCTAAATGGAAGAAGTATCTCTCGCTCTTGACCTGCTCTCTGGGCGAATCAGTAACAGGCCAGCCGAGCGCACCCCCCCACACATCAGTTAAGTCAGGGCATGTAATACTGTCGGCATATGTGATAAAATTTACAAATTCCTCGCCAAATTCAACTCGTCCTGCTTGGGCATCAATAAACTGCTCGCTGTTCAGCAGCATAATCCACTCAGAGGTAAAAAGCTGTTCCAGATGATACTGCGGATAGCGTTCTGAGAAATTGCGATGGAGTTGCAGCAACTCCATTAGCGTAATTCCCTCGGCATACTCTGCCATCGCCTCCATCAACTCCGGGATTGACCGGTTGGCTACGATAGGGGCATACTGAACAGATATCGGAAAGTGGATAAGACGGCCATCTATTGCAAATGCGTGGAAGACATTCATAAACCAGTCTTCCTCATGGAAGTTTGGGTCAGCGTCCATCAACTTGTACCAATCGTAGAAGAAAACCCCTTGGCGGGGGTCGAACGCATCCACCAAATAAGAGTGAATCAGCGTTGCGGCGGAACCAGCCATTAACTGGGTGCCCACTTCCATTCGTGCCTGTCCCCAATCCGTTATATCACGGTGACTCCAGTCCAGATCGAGATGTTGGGTTATTTCAACTCTGACGCCGGGATTTGCCTGCATATACATAAACGCAAATGGCCGGATGAGCCATGAATCCCGTGCGGCTATGGTAATGGTTTCTCCATAAAAAAGCGACCTGTCCGGATTTACGATTTGCTCAATATACTCTGGGTCTGATTCCGCCTCCCCAGGGGAAACGCCACCCCCAAGACCCGCCACGGAGAACGCCAGCGCAACCGACAGGAGCAAGACCGTGCAGCTGACCACCATCCATCGAGAAATCCGTGTGTGGTTTACGATGTTTTCCAGTCTGCTTTTTAATCTTTTCCCCTCCCCTGTCAGACCATGAACAAAAACTGTCCCAATTCTGAGCGATCTGCCCGTTTTTGCAATAGACAATAGCATTGCGCCGTATTGAAACCGGCAATCCGTCCCCATGTGCCGCAAGACAGCGTCATCCGTGGCCTGCTCCGCCTCCTCCATGGCCTTGCGGGTCATCCAGTGGACGGCGGGGTTGAACCAATGGGCCGACAGCGCCAACAGGCAGAGCATCCGGGAAAACAGATCCCCCCGCTTACAGTGCAGCGCCTCGTGGAGGAGCATCAGCCGCAACTGCTCCGAATCCCCCGCGATCACGTGTTCCGGCAAAATGATGGTGGGCCGACTCACCCCCACCATCACGGGGGTGGGAATGTTGGGACAGGACATGAACCGAATCTGCCGCCGGATTCGCAGATGGTGCCGGATCTGCTCCAATTGCCCTAAGGCGGCGGGGTCGTCAACCTCTGTCCACAGACCTTTCACGGTGCGCATGAAGCGTCTGTGCCGTGCCGTCCACGTTCGGATAAAAACCAGGGCGCCGCCCGCCCAGAGGACAAAAAGCCCCGGATGGATCAAAGTTGCCCAGTCTATGCGAACTGACAAATCCCTGTGCATCCCGGCCAGTTCACCCACGGCGGCATAGTCCATCACCGGACCTGTCCCCGTAGCCGCTGTCCGGATATCCACCGCGCCGGAGGCGATCTGCCGCCCGGCGGACGGGTCACTGCGGAACCGGCTCCACAGCTCAAGCGGATTCAACGCCCCATCCGCAACCCCAGGAGCATATTCTATATCCGCGATCTCCCCCTGCGCCACACCGGAGGATGCGGACACGGGGGTATCAAACGGCCAAAAAGGCACAAGCAGGGCCGTAGCCACAAGCAGCCAGATCAAATGCCGCTTCGCCGCTCCGATCTTGTTGCGCAGCAACTTGGTGCAAAGCGAGAGCAGCGCAATTGCGCCTGTCATAATCAAAGATGTTTCAAATATGCCGAACATCAGATCATACATCGTCCCGCTCCCCTTGTTCACGCTCTTTCAGCCACGCTGTAAGCTCCGACAAATCCGCATCGTCAATATGGGCAGTGGACACAAGCGCACTCATCAGCCCTGTCAGAGAATTTTTGTGAAACGTCTCCACAAAGCGCCCCGTCTCCTGCCGCAAATAGGCCTCCCGCTCCATCAGGGGCAGATAATACCGCTCCTTGCCCCGTTTTTCGCTGGATAAAAAGCCTTTCTCGACCAGGCGGGTGAGCAAGGTGTACACCGTTTGGTGCTTCCACCCCCTTGCGGGTTTCAAAAGCTCCGCCACTTGGCTGCTCGATATGGGGGCCTCCTGTTCCCAGACCGTTTGCATCACGGTAAATTCGGCCTCGGGGAGTTGCGGGTACTTCACGGCAGCGGCCCCTCCTTTGACGACAAATGTAGTTTTTGATTCTATACTACACTTGTCTTTTATATTTGTCAATGGCTTTCTTTGCGAATACGTATGCTTGGAAAAAGTGCACCATATCAACAGCCAAACGTCCACTTATGCCTTGCAAATCAAAAAATCAGACCCACCACTTGTAAGCGGCGGGCCTGATTTATTGTCTGGATTTCTAGTCTAACAGGTCTGGCATAAACTCTGTAATAAATCTTGCCAGGAGGACTGCGGCATGTGCTCTATCCATGGTGCCGAGGGGGTCTAAGAGACCGTCGCCGGTGCCTCTGATGAGGTCGTGGTAGTTTGCCCAGCGCATGTAGTCCAGGGCCCAATCACTCACTTGATCGACGTCCGGGAAGTCCAGTACGAAATCTTCCGGGGCTTCGCCTCCGACATAGCGGGCCAGCATACCGGCAAACTGCTCACGGGTGATCTGCTCATAGGGCGCAAAACGTCCGCCGCCTATCCCCCGTACAATTTCGTTTTCATATGCCCAGATGATGGCGGTGCGGTACCAGTCCGGTGCGTCTTCCGGCACATCGGTGAATACGGGACTCCACGCCGCTTCCGGCTCGCCCTCTGCGCGCCAGAGAGTGGCGGCCAGCATGGCCCGGGTAAAGGTGCCCTCTGGATCAAAGGTGGCGGCCGCTGTGCCTTGCATGAGGCCGATATCATAGACAAGCTGGATATATGGCCGCGCCCAGCCCCAAACGTCTTCCGGCACATCGTCAAAGGGGAAATCTCCCACCGGCGGCTCTACGGTGATCTCTGCCCAGGACTCAATGGGATCCGTCAGACGGATCTGCACTTCGTTGCGCGCATTCCAGAAATGGATATTGGCCGCCGGAACGGTAATCCATACCGGCTCCGTGGGGTAATCCAGAGGACGGTCATAGCCCAGGGCCTCATAGTCGGCTGAGAAGTTGAGGGTAAAGCTGATCCCGCCGAGATTTTGTCCAATGGGGTTCTCCGGGGCAATAATATTCCCCTCCGCGTCGAGGACCAGGGGCAACCCGGTGGCCGGATCACCCAGCAACCAGTTGGACAAGGGCATTGCCGGACCCGTTCTCGCCGGAATCACCATAATCCGCTCCAGGGATACAAACTGGGAACGGTAGCCCGCATCCAGTAAATCGACAAGTTCTACCGGTGTCGGTTCCGTGGGAATCTCCTCAATGGGATCAATGACTAGAATATCCAGGAATGGATCGTCAACGGTAATATTACTGACATTGATGAAACCGTTTCCGTCTCCCGGATGCCGCCGCACACCCTCTACCTCCACGTACTGGCCGACGAAACTCCGCGCACCGGGAGTGGGCGGGGCCGCTGCCGTGGTCAAGCGCACAAGGATTGCATCGGTTGAACCGCTGCCATCCCGCAGATAGAAGGAGCCGTCAGCGCCTTGGCTCGGCTCGTAGAAGCCCGTTACCAAACCGCGTACAACAACGGATTCGCCGACCTCGAGTTCATGGGCCTCGGCGATAGGCGTAATCACGATGTCACGCCATTCATTAACTGTGACCGCAACCGTGGTGGTCAACGGCAATCCGAGGCCGTTGGTCACACTGTCCGGCAGAGTAACCGTACCGGTTACCGCAAAGGTCTGCGCCACAGCTGTAATCGCCGGATCATAGTCTATCGCATCCAAGTTCCAAGTGACCTCCGCCGCTGTATGCCAGCCCCTGGCGGTGATAAGGGTCACTGTCTGTGGCAGGCGCAGGCCTGCGACAGTGGGTTCCGCGCCGTTGCGAACGATCCGCGGCCTGGACGGCTCAATCTCCGTCAGGTCGTTGGCGGGGCGCGCCGGCACTTCTGTACCGACTTCGCGGATGCCAAAGGGCTGTGTCATGGCAATGCCGTAAGCGCTGCGCAATTGGGCCCGCACATAGCTGTTGATATAGTCCTCATATGCGGTCAGATCAAGGCTTGCGCCTGTGGCGATAATTTCACCGTCTGCAATCCATTCAATCTCCGTATAATCACGGCCCGTAAGAGTAATCGTATCAACACCCACTTCAATGTTGTCGATACCGGGAGTTGTCTGACTTAACATATGTATGGTATCTGCTGTGCCGCCGCTGGGGATGCCGGTGTTGTTAATGCCCGGCTCCGTCGGAGCCACACCCCGCGTCACACGGGATACCATGTAGAACGCGCCTGTCTCCATGGCCGTTTTCGTCGCCGCTTCCGTGAGTTCCGGCAGGAGCATAACATTCCAATTATAGCCCGCCTGCTCCATGCTGTGGCTGTCATCGTTGGAGAAGCCCCATACGGGACGGCCATATGGCATGAGTTCTGTTAAAACGTTGTCCCACAGGATGCGGTCTGAGCGGGACTCGTTATCCAAGCGATTGAAGAGTTCAAATCCCAGGGCTACCGGGAAGCGGTCAAACAGTTCCACATACCGTGCAATATGCCCCGGATTATTCGACGCCGCTATGCCCGTTACACCACCGGCCATCCCGCCGGTGTAGCGCCCTGGGTGGTTGAGGATCGCAACGCCGCCAAGGGCTTCCGTCTGCGCCAATGTCGCTTCCATCGTATCGCCAATCACATTGCTAAAGGGTGCCCAGAAGGTGTTGATATGCTGTGTGCGTGACTGCTCATTTGCATTGGAGAGCCAAATCATCCCATTTTCCTGGGTGCGGCTCCCCGTATAGATACCTGGGAAGGGGCCGGCAAAGGTCCCGTCCAAAATGGCATCTCTCTCTGCGGGGGTCAGAGCGCCCGGACCGCCATCTGCCCAATCACCGGAATGGAGCACATCGTGATCGGTAATGGCCAGGATGTCAAATCCCTTGTGAAAGTGGTCAAAGACCGTGTCCCGCACGGAAGCCGACCCATCTGAACGGGTCGTGTGTACGTGCAGGGCCGCCCGATATTGGCCAAATGCCGCCCAGTCCACGTCTTCGTAGGGGTTGGTGATGATGAAGCTTGCAGTTGCCTGTGCCGTCGGAGCCTCCTGTGCAAACACTGCTACAGGCAACAGCGTAAGCAACAGACAGCATACCAGAAGTAAGCTAAGCCCCTTTTTGATTTTTCCCGTCATTCGTTCAATTCCTCCCTTTTCTGTAGTCGCTCCACCTTTGCGATCCAATTCTGATGTGGAGCAAAACAACCTTGTCCCTATTTTAACATAGGCGGATGATATAACACAAGTGAAAAATCAGAAGTCCATCCCGGCATGACTTGAATTTACGGTGTTCCACAAGGCCCATGGGTTTGGATTCCGCGGGATTTGTCTCAGCCCCTCGTCCTTACCCTCTTTCGTAAAGAGGGTAAGGACGAGGGGCGGCGGGTGTTTTCCCCCAGTTGCATTCACTGCGGGACTTGTGTCTGTCGCCATATATATTCAAATAGACCGCAAAAACGCAGCCGCATCTTCTATATCGTGCAACGTATCCAGCCCCGCGGCAACTCTCTCCTGGGCCGATTCGTAACTTCCCCTGCGCACACTCTCTCTGATCCCCAATATCCCATTGCCCGCCATGCTCAGCTCATGGATGCCGCACCCGATGAAAAATCGGGTTAAGAGCGGGTCGGCCCCGGCCTCGCCGCAGATGCCGCACTCGATGCCGTGGCGGTTGGCCGCCTGGGCCACCTGGTAAATGGCCCGCAATACGGCGGGCTGATAGGCGGAGCAGAGCTGTGCCACATTTTGATTGCCCCGATCCACCGCCATAACGTACTGGGTGAGATCATTGGTGCCAATGCTGAAAAAATCCGCCGCCTGGGCAAAATGATCCACCATCAGAACCGCCGCCGGGGTCTCGATCATGATCCCCACCTCAATCTGCGGATCAAACGCAATGCCCTCGGCCAAAAGCTCACGTTTCATCTCTTCGATGAGAGCTCTCGCCTGTTTCAATTCCGATGCACAGGAGATCATGGGCAGCATGATCTTCACACGTCCAAAGGCCGACGCTCGCAAGATGGCCCGGAGCTGGATACGAAACAGCGCCTGCCGCTCCAGACAAAACCGGATCGCCCGCCAGCCCAAAAACGGGTTTTCCTCTTTTTCAATCCCCAGATACGGAATCTCCTTGTCGCCGCCCACATCCAATGTGCGGATAATCACCGGCTTACCCGCAAACGCCGTGGCCGCCTGTTTATATGCGGCAAACTGCTCCTCTTCCAATGGCGCACTGGAGCGGTTCATGTACAAAAACTCCGTGCGAAACAGCCCGACGCCCTCCGCATCGGCGGCGATTGCGTGGGCAATATCAGTCACCAGCCCAATATTGGCAAACAGCGCCACGGACTTGCCGTCTGTGGTGACGCTCTCCAATCCCCGATAGGCCTCCAGCATCAGTTTCCGGGCTTTTTGTTCCCCTTGCAACCCTCGGTAGGTCTCCAACACTTCAGAGGTCGGATTGAGGATCACCTGGCCCCGATCCCCGTCTACAATCACCTGTCCCCCCGCTCCAATCTGGGAAATGCCCGCAACAGCGGGCAGGCCGAGGGACCGGGCAATAATCGCCGTGTGAGAGGTGGGTCCCCCCTCCCCAGTGATGAGGGCGCGCACATTGTCTGGATTGATCCCCGCCGCCACTGTCGTGGTCACTTCCCGCGCCGCAAGCACCGTGCCGGAGGGGAGACACTCTACGTCAAAGAGGGCTTTGCCGTCTAAGGTCAGCAGGAGGTTATTCTTAATATCCCGCAAATCAGCCGCCCTGGCCGCAAAGAGTTCATCGCCGCTGGCCAAAAACAGTGCGGCATAGGTTTCAAACACCTGATCCACTGCGTATTCGCTGTTGCAGTCCTCCGTTTCAATTGTCCGCTGCACCTCTGCCGAGATGGCGGGATCCTCAAGGAGCATCATGTGGCTCTCTAAAATCTCCCCCTGCTCGGCCCCGACGGTCTCTTGTTTCCGCCGGATGGCTTCGGATAAAGCCGTTACGGCGGCCAGAAAGCGTGATACCTCCGCCGGGCCGGCTGTTTGCTTGGATGTATCCAGGTCACATTCCGGCAACACCACAACTTGACCGATGCCAATGCCGCCAGAGATACCAATCCCATGAAAAACCGTGTGTTGATCCATCCTACTCCCCCAACCCGCTCTCAATGGCCCCTACGACGGCATCCATACAGGCCTGCTCGTCTGCACCGCTGATCCGGAGCGCAATCTCGTCACCGGATTTCACCATGGCGCTGAGTACGCTGATCATACTTTTGGCATTGTATTCACCGCCTCGTACGGTAAAGAGCACCTCGGATTGAAACGGCGTCACGGTCTTGACAAAGAGCCCCGCCGGGCGCATGTGTAATCCAGATGGATTCAGAATCGCAATGGTTTTCGTCAACATAGTATCGTCTCCTTATTTCTTATTGGCCCGACCACACATCGGCAGCGGGAACACGCGCTGAAGAGTTTCTTTTTTCCCCGCCTGGGGCGGGGAAAACGAATCTAACCCCATATATCTGCAAAGGAGCAGGGTACAATCCCCTGTTCCTCCATAAACCCACGGAGTTCCTCACTGGTCAGTATGATAAGCTCATCGACCCGCCGGGTGTTATAGGAGGCCGTCTGCCACAGCCACGGATCCACATAGGCGGGATGACACATCACTTCCAGCTCATTCCCCCCGCTTAATATGATCTGTTTCAAGTTCTCCATTGTGACACCGGCGTCATAGAAATCCTGGCTAAATGCCGCCGTTGTCTTGATCCCCGCATACGCGCCGGTGAGCAGGGTTTTGTCGTGGATTCGAACCGCCACCCCGTATTGTTTCGCCAGCTTTAAAAACACGTCCACAACCCCGGGCAGATTGTGGGCATGGTGGTGTCCGTCAAAATGGGTCGGCCAGATACCCGCGTGCATGATTTTCTGAATCTGGGCCTCATATTCCGCCTCCACTTCGTCCAGGCAAATCTCCTGGGCCTCCGCCCGCCGAAGCAACTCCGCGGCCCGCAAAAATTTTCCCGTGTGATCCGTAATGGTGCCATAGGGGCCGCCTACGCTGTACCCCGCCGTCAAGACGAGGTGAACCCCCACTTTCAGACCCGGATTTTCATGGGCCAATTGGACCCCGTGGCCGAACCCCGGCATATTGGCCATCATGGTCACCGAACGGACAGGCCCCTTTTCATAGGCCTCTAAAATACCGTAGTTAACGCCCTTGGAGAACCCAAAGTCGTCGGCGTTAAATATGACCCTCATTGGGACAGCCTCTCGTAGAGTTCCACAATCTCCCCCGCCAAGTCCCGGGCCAGCATGGCCGTCATAATATGATCCTGGGCGTGGACCATGAACAAGTTCATCTCCGTGCGGTTGCCCCTGGCCTCCTGCTGGATCAAATCCGTCTGCACCCGATGGGCTTTGGAGAGTTCCTCATTGGCCTGCTCCAGCGCCGCCTTGGCCTCTTGGATCTTCCCCTCTTTTGCCAGTTGGATCCCCTCCATGGCGTAGCTCTTTGCACTGCCCGCATCTACGATCAAGTTCATGATTAGAAGTTCCATATTTGCGTCCATTTTGCCTCTATACCCTTTCTATTTTGCTCTCATTTTACCTTCATTTTTAGCCCTAGACGAGCTCCAATATCTGATCCAACACTTTTCCGCCATCCATCCGGCCGTAGGCCAGCATATCGACGACGCCTAATTTCACATCGGTGCCCTCTAACTCCTTGCCCATGGAGCGCTCCAGATAACGCACTTGGGGCCCCAGCAGGATCACATCCGCATCTTTCAGTTGGGATCTGGCCTCGGCCTCCCCCATGGCTGCGAGATCAAGCTCTACATTGCGCTCTTTTGCAACTTTGATTACTTTTTCCACCAACAAACTTGTAGACATCCCGGCACAGCAAATAAATAGCACTTTCATAACAGCATCTCCTTTATTCATAATTTATCCAGGTCTCCCCGCCCTCAGCGAGGAGGAGCCAAGTTATTGATTTCGCTCTGCTTGTATATGCTGTTCCATGAGATTCAGCATATATAACACTCGTTTTTCATTGGTCTTTTTATAGAAAAAGTTCATCAACTTAAAATTGAGTTCGGCAAAGGTATTTGCGGCAATAAAACGCTCAATGTAAGTGACGCAAATACGATCCCGATCCAGTTCTTTGATCTCATAGGAAATCGTGTGCACACCTCTGTCCGATGTAAACGTCGCCTCATAGCAATATGGCGGTTCAATCTTCGTGAGGGTCGCAATGGTACTTGCTTGTCTCCCCAACTTTGTGGCCAACTGCTTCTGGTATGTATAGCCACTGACTACTTGCTCCGCAGAAATTTCCGTGCCAGTTGCCGCCTTGATATCGTGTATCGCAGAGGTGAGCAACAGAGAAAACAATTCCTCGGCCGTGCAGCTCAGTTCCACATCCAGTTTCATAGAAACCCCGCCTTTCTTGGCCGCTTAAAACTGCGGCAAATATTCTTTATGTGCCTCCAAGAGCGCATCAAAGACTTGATTCGCCCGCTTATCGCTGGGACAGAGGGGGTTGATATTCAAAGCGGCAATGGCGGCGGTACGGTCTCCCTTCACCGCGGCCTCTGCAACCAGCCGCTCAAAGGATTTGATCACTTGGATGTTGCCGTTGATCTGCATTTTAAATTCGCCCAATGCAAGGGGTTTCGGGCCATCTCTCGTAATGACGCAGGCGGCTTCCAACACGCTGTCGTCTGGCAAACTTGTACTTGCGCCATTATTTTTGATGTTTACATATTGGATATCACACGTATCATTATACAGGGAACTAATGAGATTACACGCCGCATCGGAGTAGAGGGCGCCGCCTCTTTTCTCCAGTTGCTTTGGCTTTTCTTTTAAACTCTCGTCCTGATACAATGCAAACAACTCCGCTTCGACCCCTTTGATCACTTCTCCCCGGACTTCCCCTCTCTCGTATTCTTTCAACTGCTTATTCAGTTGATCTTCCGTGAAGAAGAAATAGTTGTGATAGGGACAGGGAATGGCCTGAAGACCTCTGATCAAATCTGCGGAATATTCGATGGCGTCAATATTCTGCATGGATTGGTTTTTCGCATTTTCAATATAGTCGTCGATGACTTTCTCAAACACACTTGCGCCGTCCAAGAAAATATCCGTCGCAAAAATATGGTGATTGACCCCTTGTATCTCCATGCGCAGTCTGGATAAGTCTACATCCATCACCTTAGCAAATCCGTTTAGCATGCCGATGGGGACATTGCACAGACCGATGGATTTTTTAAAGTTCGTATAGCGCACAATGGTCTCCGTGATGATGCCGACGGGATTTGTAAAGTTAATCAGCCAGGCGTCAGGACATATCTCTTCCATATCTTTGACAATATCCAAAATGACCGGAATGGTACGAAAGGCCTTAAACATCCCCCCGGCACCGTTGGTCTCCTGCCCTAACATACCGTGTTCAATGGAAATCCGCTCATCTTTGATCCGGGCCTCCAATTGGCCCACCCGCATTTGGGTTGTCACAAAATCGGCGCCTTTTAAGGCCTCTCTGCGATTGAGAGACGGTATGATTTTAATGGGGAGGTTCGCCTGCTCCACCATTCTCTGGGCCAATTTGCTAACGATCTCTAATTTTTTTCTGCCCGCCTCAATGTCCACCAGCCACAGTTCTGTAATGGGCAACTTATCATACCGATTGATAAAACCCTCTACTAACTCCGGCGTATAACTGCTCCCGCCACCAATGGTTACAACTTTTAATCCCTTTTTCATGTCATGTTTCCTCCCGTTGTAATCAATTTATAAATCGCCCCAATTTTACCGGCATCATTGCCGAACAGACAAGGCGCCGCTGTCCATTGAAAATCATATAGCTTCATTTCTGCCAGGACGGCGTTGATATCCTCGATCAACCGAGGTTGCGCACTGATCCCGCCACCGATTAGGATCTTGTCCGGATCAATGCCCACCGCGACATTGTATATCCCCCTGGTCAACTCTCTGACCCAGTTGTCATATACGGCTTTGACTTCTGCCTGATCCAGGGCTTCAAACAGTTCTTTTCCGGTGGTGATCCCAGATGCCGTCCGATCTTCAATTTGCTCCAGAAGAACTGATGTGGCGGCTGTGGCGCTCAGGATTTTATATCCGTTGTCGGTAGTGTCCATAATCATACAGCCGAACTCTCCGGCAAAACTGTGGGAGCCCGCATGTAATTTCCCGTCAATGACCAGTCCTCCACCGATCCCTGTGCCGACAGTCACACAAATGAAATTTTCACAGCCTTTTCCGTTCCCCAGCCACAATTCCGCCAAGATAGCACAGTTGGCGTCATTTTCAATGCTGACGGGGACTTGGAATGTCTCATGCAATATCCCCCGCAAGTCTTTCTGATCCAGGGCGACACAGGCGCCGCCCGCATTGATGATTCCGGTGTGTTTATCCACCCCGCCGGGGACACTTAGACCAATTCCGTCAATATCCGGAAACTGGTTGATTATTTCAATCAAAATCGAGAGAATTTTATCAAAATCATCCCGGACGCTGGACATCTCTCCGCCGGCGGACACCTGTTCGCCCGTCTCGCTATATACGCCGTATTTGACATGAGTGCCACCGATGTCGATCCCCAAATACTGCCGCATCACACCGCCTCCTCTCGATTATTTTCTGTGTTTTCCCCACCAAAGGCGGGAAAACATATGCAAAAAATTGTACAGGTACAATTTTTGTTGTATACTATTGGAAAAAGCGATACGGGGGCGCGATACTATGAAAATCTACGAACAAATATGCCAGGATTTAAAACGGGACATCATCAACAAAAAAGTAAAGCAGGGCGAACGGTTGCCCTCGTTAATCGCCGTCAGCAAACAATATCAGTGTAGCAAAGGGACAGTCATTAAGGCTTTCGAGCAACTCCGCACTCAACGGATCATTTTTTCCAAGCCCCAGAGCGGATACTATGTGGCGGATAATCTCATGCGGGAAGAGGATCACCCCAAGGGCTTTTTCTTAGACAGCGGCAATCCCACCATCGGCTCCTTTTCTTCTTTTGATGTCAGCCACTGCCTGCACCTTGCGGCGGAGTTATATTCCAAATATTCCATTGACGTCACCCTGAGCGGCGTCCCGTCTTTGAATACGCTGTTGCCCGACTATCTGGCACGAGAGGGCGTTTATGCAAAAGCAAAAAATATCCATTTAATTCAAGGAATCACGCCCATGTTGACCTTCTTCACTCTGTGTCCTTTTCCCAATGGGAAAAAGACAATTCTCATCGAAGAACCAACCTCGAAACACTATGTGTCCTTTTTAAAATCCATCGACGTAAACGTACTGACCATCCGCAGGGACGAGACCGGCATTGATTTGAAACAGTTGGAGGCCTATTTCAAACACGAAGACATCAAGTTCTTCTTTGTAATCCCCCGCAATCACAACCCTTTGGGAACGATCCTCTCCCACCACCAGAGAAAGGCCATCATGGAGTTGGCGTTAAAACATGACGTCTACATTATAGAAGACGACTACTTCGGCGGAACGCATAAACTGCCGAAATATGTGCCGATCCACTTTTTTTCTTATCAAAAACACTGCATCTATCTGAGAAGTTTCAGCAAAACACTGCCCATGCTGCGCATCGCCATCGCCGTGATTCCCGATGATTTTATTGAGACATTTGAATCTATCTCACAACAATCCTATTACTATTCCTATCACATGCCCGACCTGATCTCTCAGGCGACCTATGAGGCCTACCTGCGAAGCTCTCTGTTTGAAAAACACTACGCCCAAATCAGCCACTCCATCCACGAGAAACTGACACTGACGAGGAGCGTTGCGTCTGCGTGGGATCCCCAATACGCGTCTTTAATCGGCGCAAAATCGGGATATTATTTTACAATAAAGCTCCACCCCACTATTCATGTCGACACAGTCATTAGCAGGTTGCGCCAGAGAAATATCTTTATCGCCTCCAACAAGAAAGCGTTTTATAACAGCGACAATTTTGATAACAGTGTGCGGCTCAGTATTGCGAAAATATCATCGGAGCCCCTAAGAGAAGTGTTGCACACCATTTATGAAGTAATCGTGGATTTAAAAGCGAACAAATAATACTACTTTATCTCTATAATTCAGTATAGCACAAGGACGAGATATATCAAATCAAATAAATCACAAATTATGCTAGCACAATTTGATGTTTGCTCAATTGAAAAATCGGCTCCATGTGTTTATATTAAAAACATACACAACTTGCACAAAAACAGGAAGAGATTGAACGACTTTTTCATCCTTATACATCGCTTTTGTCTGCAGACACTACATTTCCCGCAAGGAGTATACATATGATTGTAGTTTCAAGCCCCATGCAACAAAATGAAATCACGGAACTCTTAACCGGCTATGACGGCGGAGATTTTACGTTTCGCTTCAAAGAAAAAAGCGGAATTCGGCTATTCTTTGAAGTGACCGGCGATGACAGAGAAGCCGCACGGAAAGCGAGAGAACTGATCAAAGCCACGCCCTGGGGGGCCATTCTCTATTTCCAATCCATTGCGGCGGAATAGTTTGTACTCACCGCACAGGAGACAGCGCATGATTAAAAATGGATTGCTTTTATGCAGCATCGGTCTTTTGATCTTTATCTTTTCGGTCAATCCGGAGAGCTTGGAGTACAATTTCGTGACCATGGGCATCGCCGTCACCCTGATTGTCCTCGGCGGAATCCTTTTCTTCAAAGGCCGCAAGCGTGCGCTGACCAAAAAACAAGACCATACAGACGAGACATAGACACGGAAATCCAGGTTGGTTTTAAAGGGCACCGCTCTTTAAAATATATTTTGTATTGGAGGAGTAGTAATGAACGGATTAGTAGGCTTTCTGGAACGCTCTATCGTGCCTATCGCTGCAAAAATTGGTTCACAAAAACACCTGGTGGCAATCAGGGATGCTTTCATCGGCCTGATGCCGGTAACTATGGCGGGCTCATTCGCCGTACTCTTGAACGTATTTCTGCGTGACCTCCCGAACGAGTGGTGGGGCGCAGGCAACTGGGTTACCACAAACTTCGCCTGGCTCATCGGGATGAACGGCCATGTCTGGCAGGGGTCTCTCGCCATTTTCGCTATCTTATTTGCCCTGTCTCTCGGCTACAACATCGCAAAAGCCTATGATGTAGATCCCCTGTCAGGCGCATTGGTCTCCCTCTCGGCATTTATCATGGGCCTGCCCGCCGTGGCAACCATTGGAGAGGAAGC
>Ga0123355_10001554_pt1 | contig 32036 bp, 31 predicted proteins | sample TergutEmb28metaG_3_FD_89872 | JGI IMG/M metagenome (GOLD analysis project Ga0123355, IMG submission 89872) | Embiratermes neotenicus P1 segment gut microbial communities from Petit-Saut dam, French Guiana - Emb289 P1 | ecosystem: Host-associated > Arthropoda: Insects > Digestive system > Gut ...
ACAAAAGTAGTCGGTGCAAATGCTGTTGTAATGGAATACATAAACAAAAAAGTAGACGAGCTTGACAAAGCAAGGAAACGTCTACAACAAGAGAATATTTCTATAACTCAGACAGTAAAGAAAGATACCCTAAATACGGTATATGAGCATGTTGAGAATTGGGAAACGATATCTTTTGAAGATAGGCAGTCAGTTGTAGATGTATTGATAAAAGTAATACGAATGAAAGACGGAAAGATTAACATAGACTGGAACTTTTAACAGCGTTGCTGTTTATGTTAATCTTCCCGCTTCGATGGGGCGATCGCCCTCGAGCACCCGTTGGGCAACGCCCATTGGGCAACGCCCGTTGGGCAGCACCATGTTCACTTCACAAATATCAACACATACCCCAAAGGAGGCTCCCATGGACAACTGCATTTTCTGCAAAATAATCACAAATCAATTCGACTCCATCTGCATCTATGAGGACGAACTCTTCAAAGTCATCCTCGACAAATTCCCGGCGTCTGTCGGTCACACGCTCATCTTGAGCAAAACGCATTATGAAAACGCTTATGAGCTTGGCGAGCGAGAGGCCGAGGCTTTGGGCGCGCTTATGGTCAAAATGACCAAACTGCTCCAAGAAAAATTCGGCTGTGACGGGCTGAATGTGGTGCAAAACAACGGCTCGCTCGCAGGCCAAGTTATTTTCCATTATCACATGCACCTGATTCCGCGCTATGAAAACGATGGAATAATCATGAAGCTAGCCGCAAAAGGCGACACTGAAGAGATGGTCAGGGAAGCGGTGGAAAAGCTGGGTTTGTAGCATAAAATTAACGACACGAAGGAATAATATATCTACGAAAAAGAGCCTGCCGAGCAGGCTCTTTGTTTTGAAAAGGAGCAATTTTGATGAAAAAAACCATAATAGTTTGCATCGCTTTACTCGCATTACTTCTATCCGCTTTCAGCCCCAAAAACACCTCAATAGGCGCGTTTTCAATCATCTATCCCGAAGGCTATGAAGCGAGAGAGAGCTCAAAAGTTGTATATCTAACTTTCGATGATGGTCCCGCGAAATATACACCTGAAATTTTGGAAATACTCACAAAACACGATGTTCCTGCCACTTTTTTTGTCGTCGGCAACACGCCGTACACACATTATATAAGCGACATCGCCGAGAACAGCCACGCAATCGGTCTTCATAGCTACAGCCATAATTTCCGCCAGATTTATAGCTCGGCGCAGGCTTTTTTCGACGATTTGCAAAAGATAGACGACATTGTGTATGAACTGGCGGGCATTCGCTCGAACATCATGCGCTTTCCGGGCGGAAGTAGTGCCAGAGCAGGCGGTGCGCAAAGAATTATGGAACAGCTGAAAGAAGAGCTTAGCGAACGTGGCTATCAATACTTCGATTGGAACTGCGACAGCTCAGATAAAAGGGGCGCAAAGACCGCGCATCAGGCAATGCGACACATTAAAGCGGTTGGCGATGAGGATGTCGTAATTGTACTTATGCACGATACGCAAGCACTCACGGTCGAGTATTTGCCGCTCGTAATCGAACATTTTAGAGGGCTTGGGTATGAGTTTTTGCCGCTTTGCATGGGGTCGCCTGCGGTGCATCATGATTGGTGATGGGCGATGAGGAGTTGTTTGGATACGGGGTGCTTTTGGGAGGCAGCACCTTTAGATATGCCTCCCGAAAACGCCTCATTTGCAACCAACTTCCCATTCCCCAAACTCAACCCCTCCGATACATACAAACCGCATAAAACCCATCCCCGCCAAGCTCCTCACCCGGCAAGGCTCTAAATTCTGCCTCAATCTCATACGGAAAATTATCTAAAAGCCAGCGAACATTCTCCTTGTTCTCCAAAACCGATATCGTACAAGTCGAATATAGCAACTTTCCGCCTATCTTTGGATATTTCGCGGCGGCGGTCAGCATCTTTCGCTGGATGAGCGCAAGCTCTTTCATATCGTCCATGCTTTTTTTGTATCTCGCATCAGGCTTTTTGGAAAGCACGCCAAGCCCTGAGCATGGCGCGTCTAATATTACTTTATCCCATTCGTTTTCATACTTTTCGTTAAACTCAGTCGCGTCATTTTGCCCTGACTTCACTATGCTAAGCCCAAGACGCGTAGCCCCTTCATCAATCAGGTCCATTTTGTGCGCATGGATATCCAGTGACAAAACCTCGCCATCATTCCCCATCAGCTGCGCCGCGTAAAACGACTTCCCGCCGGGCGATGAGCATAGGTCGAGGACTTTATCTTTTGGCTCAGGGCGAATAAGCTCAATCGCCTTCATGGCATTTATATCCATCACATGAAATAAGCCGCTTTTGAAACTTTTAAGGCTCCGCACATCGCCTGAACCTTTAACTTTCAGCGCATTTTCTGTGCCGGTTCGAGATACCTCCATCCCTTCTGAGACAAGTATTTTCTCAAGTTCCTCTGCGCTCGTTCTTAGTGTATTTATGCAAAGCGTCAAGCTCGGCACAGCGTTCCCTCCCACGCAAACGCTCTCAACCAACTCCGCGTCCATGAACGAGAGGAAATATTCAACAATCCATTTCGGATGAGAATACTTGACCGATAAATGCTCCGCCAAGTCTTTAGCTCTATCAGGCAGCTTCACATCATCTTTACTCCTAACGACATTGCGTAAAACCCCATTCACATATCCCGAAAGGCCGACTAAACCCTTGGCTTTTGCCAGCTTGACTGCCTCATCGCAAACCGCTCTGTCCGGTACTTTGTCCATAAACATAATCTGATAAACGGAAATTCTAAGCACGCTTTTGATAAACGGCTTTTTCACGGGCTTTTGAGAATGCGTGGCTATTATATGGTCGATTAAAAGGAGGTTTCTAAGCGTGCCATTGACAAGTTCCGTCACCATGGCGCGCTCGGCAGGGCTTATTTGGTTGTGTTGGTTCAGGTTTTTATTTAGAACAATATTGTTATATCCGCCGTCGTCGAGTATCTCTGAAAGGGTTGTGGCGGCTAGTTGTCTAGCTGTTATCATGTCAAACTCCTCATCTGTAAGCTAATCCAATAAATACTCCACCTCAATTATCGACCTTTCATCATCGCCGATAATCTCTACGGTTACTTTATCAACTAAACATGTAAAAACATGCTTAAAATCTTTTTCCATTTCACAAGCCTCTTGCGCCGCTTCCGGCGTGTCAAACACCCCAACTGTTATGTGAGGCGTGTACGTATTCATCCAAACAGGCTTGTATTTTGTAAACTCATGTTCGTATAACGCATTATGAATCTTGCATAAACTATCCGCGCCTTCGCTCATGTCCAAAAACATCCACCGCCCCAAGCTGGACAATCCATTAACGCTAACTTGAAACGGTTTTATCCCGGCAAGCCTATCCCGCAAAATTTCAGCAATTTCATCCATAGAAAAACTCGACTCAAAAGGAAATACCAATGTAATATGAGGGCACACTTTATCCGCAAGAGGGTCGTACTTTTCCCTTAGCCTGTCGATCAAATCTATATTTTCAAATTCAGGAAATATCATGATAGTCCGCTTCTTCATCGCTGCCCTCCGATTACATAAAAACTTAATTCCAGTACTCCTTTACATTCTATCACATAAATGCTAAAATACCAAACATGGAAAAATTTAAAGAGTTGTTCACAAAAATACCAACGATAAAACTAAATATTTGGCAGGCCGTCATATTTTTGCTCATCATGAGCTTCGCGCTGTCGTTGTTTATGCTTTTGCTCCAGCCGCTTCCGTTTAGTTATGTTTCAAACCTCGCGCGTGTTAACAATGGGCTGAACTTGTTTTTGAACTGGTTGCCGTTGTTTTTGCCTATGCTGCTTCTGTATTTTGCAGGGCTGGGCGCTACAACCTCCGCGACTTTCATAGGCTCGCTTGGCATAATTTTGAGTGTCGCTAATCGTTTCAAGATTTTGCTTAGGAACGACCCGCTCATGCCTTGGGATTTGAGCTTGGGCGGCGAGCTTTTGGGCATAGTCGGCAGCTTTGGCCGGAGCATGATTGTTGCCGGCGTTCTTCTCGCGCTGTTATACATCCTTGCCGCCGTTCTGGCTGCGAAGGTTATAAAAAGCGATAAACTGCGCCCGATTGTCAGAGGCGTCGGTGTTTTGGCTTGTTTGCTTGTGATTTTCATTTCAAACTATGTGTTTTTTAGCAATTCGGCGATTAATAATCGCTTGGTTGTCACCGGGAATCGTTACAACCAAGTGAATCAGTTTAATTCGCGTGGTTTTATGTATAGTTTTCTTTTCGCGCTGAACACGCAGAGGATTGAAGCTCCTTATGGGCATGATCCGGAGCGGGTCCGAGAGATTATAAGAACTGCCGATACAAGCAGCATTGACAGGCTTGCAGGCGAGCAGCTGCCCCACATAATAATGATTATGGGCGAGGCGTTTAGTGATATTAGCTTGCTGCCTTATTTCGATTTTAGCGATTTTGGCGGCCAGCCGCTCTCTAATTGGGTAGCACTTAGGGACGAATCCATCCAAGGGCATATTTTCGTCCCGTCGCACGGCGGTGGAACAGCGGACACGGAGTTTGACGTTTTCACCGGGCTTAACACAAGGCAGTTTCGGGGCGGCATACCGTTTTCTTTCCGCATGATTAATGATGATTTTGAATCCATTGCAACTATTCTGAACTCGCTGGGCTATCGCTCAGAGTTTGTGCATCCGGGCTTTGAGTGGTTTTATAATCGGCAGAATATTTATAGATGGCTGGGGTTTGAGCGGCTTGTTTTTATCGACGAGTTTGAAGGTTTGCCGACAAAGGGCTGGTATATGAACGAGCATGATACGATAAATCGTGTTATTGATATGTTTGAAGAGCATAAAGCGCGAAATCCCGGCATTCCCTATTTCCATTTTTGCGTGACTATACAAAACCATGGTCCGTATGTGGATAAATTCATAGACGGTGCGGATGTTCCTATCCCGAACTTTGCGACCACTTTGGATTTTAACGAAACGGAGACTAACGCGCTTTCCAACTACTTTTACGCCATGTATGACGCAGATAAAGAGCTTGGGCGGCTGGTGGAACATTTAAGAGGGTTGGACGAGCCGGTTGTCGTGGTCTACTTCGGCGACCATATGCCGTCTTTGGGGCTTGAATTGTATGGGACATTGTTCCCTGATATCCACGAACCGGGCTCGAAAGAGGATTTGCTTCGATTATTCAAAACGCCGTTCATGATTTGGTTTAACGACGCGGCTTTGGAGCTTTATGGGATAGATAATCCGACGAATTTAGTGAGTGACGATGAAACAATGCTGTTCGGCGCGACTTATTTGGGGGCTTTTGTGCTTGAAATAATCAGCGTTACAAACGTTTCACCGTTTTGGGATAATGTGAACGAGCTGCGCAGATTGTTCCCAATAATGACCGAAACAAGGTCGTTCACACCGGATGGGCGCGTAAGTATCACCATGTCAGACGAGGAGCGCGCGCCGCTAATCTTGTATCGCAGCTGGTCTTATTTTAGGTTGTTTGAGGAACGGTAGAAGGAGATTTGTGATGAACTATAAAGAGCAATTGAACACGAAAAGGTTGATTTTGCGAGCCATCCATCCGGATGATTGGGCGGATGTTTATTCGTGGGCAGGCAATGCTTCTAATGTGCGATATATGTTTTGGGGACCGAACACGGAGGATGAAACAAAGGCGTTTATAGAAATAACCACGCCGGGCAAGGATTTTTTGGTGGTTCTCGACGGCAAAACTATCGGCAGCTGCGGCATATACCCGGATGCTAAGAACGATACCGGTACGCTTGGCTGGATTTTACATATGGACTATCATAAGCAAGGCTACGGCACGGAACTCTGCGGCGAGCTGCTACGGTACGGCTTCGAGGATTTGAAACTAAGACGCATCAGCGCGCCATGTGCCGCCCCAAACTATGGCTCGTGCCGAATCATGGAGCGTAATGGTATGCGCCGCGAAGCTCTGCATGTTAAGAAGTTTTGGGCAAGGGTAGATGAGGAGTGGGTTGATGAGGCAGTTTATGCTTTGCTTGCGCAGGAGTGGTTTGATGGGGGTTGCTTATGATTCGGGGTTGTTAGTTTAGGTAAATGGATGAGGGTTATGTGCTTTTGGCGACGGGTATGTCTTTGACCAGCAGTCTTTGATCAACGACCTACCCGTCCACAAACCATTCCTCCCCTACCCAAACACCTCAAATCCACTCAAATCAACCCGACCATTAGTCCCCATCTCCAGCCAATTTTCAAGCACTTTGCGCGCTGATGTCGGCAAGTCGTGACGCTCTGCACCTTCCAGCGTCACTAAATCTATCCGCGCGAGCACCTTGCCACCCAAGCTAACAATCCCCTGCCCCATTACTTGTCCCGCTTCAATAGGCGCTGCTATTTCTTGAGGGTATTCAAACTTTATCTCGACTTTGCTCTTTTCTTCAGCGTTCATAGGCAATGTAAGTCCTTCGGTTAGTGCGATGTCCACCCGCGGCGTTCTTGTGCGCGTAATATCAATATGGCCGGGAACATGCCCCGCTTCAACTAACTCTACAAATGTGTAATTTTCAAAGCCGTAGTCGAGTATACGCTTTGTATCGACCCATTTTTGCTCCCTTCCTGCCGCTCCCCAACCCGATGCGAACACGACCGAGATGAGCTTCATTCCATCGCGCTCGGCGCTTCCTACAAAACATTGCCCTGCTCTTCCGGTAAAACCTGTTTTCACGCCCGTAGCGCCGCTGTACTCGCTGAGTAAACGGTTTTTATTCCTCAACTCGATGCTTCGCCGATTACTTTGCACCGTGATATAAGGCATATTGATTAGTCGCACGAACTCCTGGTTTTGCAAGGCGTAACGCGTGATTAGTGCCATGTCATAGGCGGTTGAGTGATGCTCACCTTGGTCAAGCCCTGAAGGCGTTCCGAAAACCGTGTTTTTCGCGCCAAGCTCTCGCGCCTTATCTGTCATGATGGCGCAAAAGTTCTCCACATCACCGCTTATATGCTCGGCAATCGCAACCGCCGCGTCGTTGTAGGACATTAGCATCAAAGCATATAGCAAATCCCTAAGTCTTAGCTCCTCGCCCTCCGTTAAATCCATATTCACCTCGGGCTGGCGCGCCGCATAGGCGGATGCCGTTACTATATCGTCCAAATTGCCTTGCTCAAGTGCGATTATCGCGGTCATTATCTTAGTCGTTGAAGCCATTGCCATCGGCTCTTCAGAGTTTCGCTCCCAAAGCACGCGCCCACTTTCCGCCTCTATCAAAATTGCGCCCCTAGCCTCGACTTTGGGCGGTTCTATCTCAGCAAACACGCGGATTGACACGCCGATGTATGTCAGGAAAATTAATGCGAATATGATTTTTTTCATAGAAATCTCCTTCTTAAATGTACTTTGATGGTTATTTTGTGCTAATTTTACATTTTATATGCAAATTAAAACCGAATAAAGCCGCTAAAAGCCTAAGGCGATGGAGCACAACCTCATTCCGCTATCTTTGGTTCAAATTTTACGAAATCCTCCGTCTCGCGCAATACGCCTGTACCTCGTTTCAGTACTGCGTGTTGCGCGCTCCTTGACTTTCATAAAATTTAAACCAAATCTAGCGAAAGCAGATTATGCTCCATCGCCTATCATCTCTTGCAAATCATCCAAAGCTATGATACAGTTAAGAGAGAACTTTTTTTGGAGGAGATATCGTGTCGCAAAATAATAAATCAATATCGTGGATTTGGGTAATTCTTGCACTTATTTTGTTTTGGCCGCTTGGGCTTGTGTTGTTGTTCGTTAAAATAAACCAAGACCGACGAACCGCTATGAAAGGCTTCATGGTCGTTGTCCTTATTGGTGTGTCGCTGTTTTTGATGGCTATCGGACTTGGAGGGCTTGCTCTTCTTGTTACCGAAGGCGGTATGGGATATGCTATAGTTACTCTTTTGTTCGGCGGCGGTGGTATTTGGGTATTCGCTTGCGCGATTAGACTAAACATAAGAAGGCAGCGATATAGAAAATACATAAACCTGGTAGCAAACCAAGGCAAAACCTCGATTGACGAGATTGCAAGCATAGTAGGTGTGCCTTATGACACGACCAAAAATGATTTGAACCGAATGATTGAGCGTAGGTATTTTCGTCAAATGCAAATAGATGATGCGCAAAGGGCCATCGTCAGGCCGGTGCCTGTCAGGCAGGCGTCTATAGAGCCTGAAATCTCACCGGTGCGAGAAGCCCCGCAAACTCATGAACCACAAATCGCTGTTCCCACAAGGGCTGTGACATGTTCAAGCTGCGGCGCGGTTGGTTCGGTTAGCGCTCAATTTGGCGAGTGCGATTATTGCGGCTCACTTATTGAGTAAGTTTAGCGTAATTTAGCCATTTTTACGCCATAAAGCAATTGCAATCTGAATAATATTATGTTAGAATTAAAAATTGGAAACATATCGTAAATTAAGGGAGGCCCTAACTAATGAGCTCTAAGTTTGAAATGATCGAGACTAATAAAGCGAAAATCACATTCGTAATCAGCCCGGAAAAGTTTGAGAAAGCAGTTGAGCAAGCATATAAAGAAAATCGCGGCAAAATTAATATCCCAGGTTTTAGGAAAGGTAAGGCTCCAAGAAAGATTATTGAGCTTAACTTTGGCAAGGGTGTATTCTATGAGGACGCGATAAACATAGCTCTGCCTGAAATATATGAGGCGGCGATAGAAGAGCATAATCTTAACACGGTTTCAAGACCGGAAATAGACATAGAGGAAATGAACGATGAGGCGGGCGTTACGGTTTCTGCGGAAGTTTATACAAGACCTGAAATCGTTATTGATGCGGATGTTTATAAGAACGCCGAGTTTAGCCCGATTGACGTTGCTGTAAGCGATGATGAAATTAATGCTGAAATTGATAAAGCAAGAGAGCAAAATTCGCGTTTTGTAAGTGTGGATCGTCCAATTGAAGACGGCGATATTGCCACGATTGATTTTGAAGGCTTTATCGACGGCGAGCCTTTTGAAGGCGGCAAAGGCGAAGACTATGACCTTAACATCGGTTCAAAGAGCTTTATTGATAACTTTGAAGAGCAGTTAATCGGCAAAAGCATCGCTGATGATTTGGAAGTGAATGTTACTTTCCCGCAGGAGTATCCAGCGGAGGAGTACGCGGGCAAACCTGCTTTGTTTAAAGTTGAAATAAAAGGCGTTAAAACAAAAGAGCTACCTGAGTTAAACGATGATTTCGCGCAGGACGTTTCTGAGTTTGACACATTTGATGAATACAAAAACAGCATCAAAGAGAAATTGACGGAGCGAAAAGAATTAGAATCAAAAAATAAAAAAGAAGATGAGCTCGTAAACTATATAATCGAGAAAACGCCAATGGATATCCCTGAAATCATGATCGAGAACCAAGTAGATCAAATGATTAACGACTTTGCGAATCAGATTACAAGGCAAGGTATTCCGTTTGAGCAATACATGCAGTACATGGGTCAAGACATGGATGCTTTCCGCGCAAATTATAAGCCGGGTGCTGAAAAACAAGTTAAAGGTCGCTTAGTGCTTGAAGCTGTTGCTAAAGCAGAAAATTTTGAGATAACTGACGAAGATATGGACAAAGAACTTGAGCGTATTTCTAACACTTACGGCATGCCTATGGAAAAACTTAAAGAAGTTATGCGTCCGGAGGATAGAAAGAGCCTTGAGATGGATATAATGGTACTTAAAGCACTTACTTTGATCAATGAAAATGGAAAAGCGAAGAAATAACGGGAGGTAAAAAATGAGTTTAGTTCCTTATGTAATTGAGCAAACAAGCAGAGGCGAGCGTTCTTATGATATTTATTCAAGGCTGTTAAAAGACAGGATTATCTTTTTGAGCCAAGATGTAAACGATGTAACGGCGAGCCTTATAATAGCTCAGCTCCTGTTTTTGGACGCTGAAGACCCTGAAAAAGATATACACTTCTACATCAATAGCCCCGGCGGCTCAGTAACGGCCGGCTTTGCCATTTATGACACCATGAGGCATATTAAAGCGGATGTTTCGACTATTTGCGTAGGGCTTGCGGCAAGCATGGGCGCGTTTTTACTCGCGGGCGGCCAAAAAGGCAAAAGATACGCGCTTCCAAATGCGGAAGTTATGATTCATCAACCTTTGGGCGGCGCGCGCGGTCAAGCGTCTGATATAAAGATTCAAGCTGATTGGATTATGAAGACAAAGGCTAAGCTAAACCACATATTGGCGGAAAACACCGGGCAGCCACTCGAGATAATCGAAAGAGATTCGGATAGAGATTTTTGGATGTCCGCGGAAGACGCGAAGGCTTACGGGCTTGTGGATTCGATAATCATTTCTAAGTAAATCCGTGTTTGGCGTAGCTAAACTATCCGTGAAGCGGATGGAATTGCGTAGCAATTTTCGGATGCATGAGTATATTTTTGTGCGTTCCTCAGCATAAAAATGTACGAAAAATTTCCAACTTAACAAAAAAGGAGAAATATATGGCGTCTAAGTCAGACAGTAAAAAACCGTTCAGATGCTCTTTTTGCGGCAAGCCTCAGGAGCAAGTGAGAAAGCTTGTGGCTGGTCCTAATGTTTATATTTGCGATGAGTGTATTGAACTTTGCAACGATATCCTCGACGAGGATTTAAATGAGTTTATCGAATTTGGCGAGGATGCGGAACTTCCTAAGCCTGCCGAGATTAAAAGCAAGCTTGACGAGTATGTAATCGGCCAAGAAGATGCGAAGAAAGTTATGGCAGTGGCGGTTTATAACCATTATAAACGTATAAGCCACGGAGTTAGTGATGATATTGAAGTGCAAAAGAGTAATGTTTTAATCGTTGGCCCAACTGGCTGCGGCAAGACACATATAGCCCAAACCATGGCGAGGCTTTTAAACGTACCGTTCGCTATGGCTGACGCGACTTCTTTGACAGAAGCCGGATATGTTGGCGAGGATGTTGAAAATATTCTCCTAAAACTAATCCAAGCGGCTGATTTTGATATCGAACGCGCCCAGCAAGGCATTATATTTATTGATGAGATAGATAAAATTTCGAGAAAGTCGGATAATCCGTCGATTACGCGCGATGTATCGGGCGAAGGCGTTCAGCAGGCGTTATTGAAAATTCTTGAGGGAACCGTTGCATCCGTTCCGCCTCAAGGCGGCAGAAAGCACCCTCATCAGGACTTTATACAAATTGATACATCCAACATCCTGTTCATCTGCGGCGGCGCGTTTGCAGGGCTTGATAAAATTGTTGAGCAGCGTCTCAATAAAAAAGTTATCGGTTTTGGCGCAGAAACTAAGACGAAAAAAGAGAAGCTGGATTCGGATATACTAAAGAGCCTCGAGCCGCAAGACTTGCAAAAATATGGGCTTATTCCGGAGCTTATTGGGCGTTTGCCGGCGATAGTTGTTCTCTCAGCACTTAATGTGGATGCGTTAGTATCAATCCTCACAGAGCCTAAAAACGCGATTATCAGCCAGTTCCAATACCTCTTTGAGCTGGACAATGTGTATTTAGAGTTTGAAGAGGATGCGCTTAAAGCCATTGCTGCAAAAGCGATAGATCGTGGTACAGGAGCAAGGGGGCTGAGAGCTATCGTCGAAGAATTTATGACGGAGATTATGTTTGATGTGCCATCCGACGAAACGGTCGAGCGAATCATTATAACAGAAGGCTACGTGCTTGGCAAAGAGAAACCTTCGATTGTTAATAACCCCGACAGGCAGCCGATTGTGCGTGCTAAGAAAAAGAAGTCTAAGGCGCGGACGGTTTCGGTTAGTTAAGGTAAAAGTCGAGCGGTATCAAATTAATGTAACTCTTTTGATGCCGCTCTTTTGGTATAAAAATGAAGTTTGCAATAGGAGGCGAGGCTTATCAAAAAACTAAAGATATATCTCGATACATCAGTAATAAGCCATCTCTATCAGCTCGACGTGCCCGATAAAATGCACGACACACTCACTTTGTGGGAAAGTATAAAACAAGGCATTTATGATATTTATATTTCGGAAGTTGCCTTAGGCGAGCTTTCGGAAAACGTGCAACCAAAGCAAGGCATATTAATTCGACACCTCTCCGAAATAAACTACACGCAAATATCAGTAGATGATGAGATTATAGCTTATGCGGATAAAATAATTGAAGAAGGTATCTTGACCGAGAAAAGTTATGATGATTGCTTACATCTTGGCTGCGCCGTAGTAAGCCAATGCCATATAATTCTATCGTGGAATTTTAAACACATGGTAAGGGTAAAAACCGTTAGCGGAGTTAGGTATATAAATGCAATGCTCGGCTATCACGGCATAGATATCTACTCACCAAACATGATAGTATAGAGGTGACTTCATGGAGAAACCAATACTAAGCCCTAATTTTTCAATTGAAGATTTGTGGAAACTGAGGGAGTATAATTCATTACGCCATATTGATATGGCATCCGACGAGCTTAAAGAAGATATCCGTAAAAGCGCAAGTGAAATGCAGAAGCGCATAGAACAGCTTCGAAAAGAAAATGTGGTATCTGTTTAATTTTAGAGCTAATGTTTAGCTAACGGCGCATCTGCGCCGTTTTTGATATACGAAGGAGGAGAATAAAGGTGAACATCCCATTCGATGCAACCAACGTACTACTCGAAACGGACAGGCTAACCTTACGCCCATTTGAAGAAGCAGATTTGCAGGACTTTTACGAGTACGCCTCCGTACCCGGCGTTGGTGAGATGGCCGGCTGGCCGCATCATACGTCTATTGAAGATAGCAAGGTTATTTTGGACATATTTCTGGAGCAGAAGAATGTCTTTGCCATTTTCCATAAAGCTGATAAGAAGATTATCGGATCAGTTGGTCTACATAATCATCACACATGGGTGGAAGATGATGAACGGTTCAACCATTTGCGCTGCAAAGAGGTTGGATATGTACTTTCAAAGGCTTATTGGGGGCTTGGACTCGTGCCGGAGGCGGTTAAGGCGATAATTGAATATGGCTTTGATACGCTTGGGCTGGAGGCATTTACTTGCTGCCATTTCCTGGAGAATAGTCAATCGCGCCGAGTTATCGAGAAATGTGGGTTTGTGTTTGTGAAAGAGGATAAGTATTATTCCAAGCAGATGGATAAACACTATGATGATATGGCGTATATTTTATTAAAGGACGGCATGAAAGCGAATCCGCTTGCGGGTTATTATAGCGGTTATGATGAGCAAGGCAGGTTAGAGACTAGGCATGGTCGGGTCGAATTTTTGACAACCATGCGTTATGTAGAAAAGTATCTAACCCCGGGCGCAAAAGTGATGGAGATTGGGGCAGGAACGGGTCGATACAGCCGCGTAATTGCTGATATGGGCTATGAAGTTGAATCCGTAGAACTTTTCAAGCATAACATTGACATTTTCAAAGAGAATCTAAAACCAACGCAAAAAATCAATATTACACAAGGGAATGCATTGGATTTATCGGACTTTGCAGATGGATCGTTTGATGTTACTCTGTTGCTTGGACCTATGTATCATCTCTATACGCCTGATGATAAAAAAATGGCTATTTCGGAGGCGCTTAGGGTCACAAAGCCAGGTGGCATTGTGTTTGTGGCGTATTGTATCAGCGATTCTACATTGGTTAATGTTGGTTTTATGCGCCCTGATATCTTTAGCATCGCCGATTATATCGCGCGCGGTAAAATTGACCCTGTAACTTTCGATACAACTTCCACGCCGGAAGATATTTTTGAGATGGCGCGAAAAGAAGATATTGATGCGCTCATGCAAGGTTTTGAGGTAAATAGACTTCACTATGTCGCCACTGATTTATTCACGCACTATATGCGGGACGTAATTGATGCTATGGAAAAAGAAACGTTTGATTTATATCTAAAATATCATTTTTCGGTTTGTGAACGCTCAGATATGGTCGGGATTACGAATCATAGTTTAGATGTGTTTAGGAAAAGCTAACTTCAAAAGCTCGTTGTTGATTAATAAATATTTTTGTGATAGAATGAAGATAATGTATTATTATATTCATTCAAATCAAGGAGGTTGAAAATGAAACTCAGAATGAAGTCCGTTGTATTTGGAATTATAATCGGTATTTTGACTACCGCAAGCATTACTGTTGTAGGCATTTCTCTTGCGACCCCTCGTGTCGAAGTTTGGCTTCAAGACCAGCAAGTTAGCATTATGGTTGACGGAAGGACAATTGAGCGTCCGCAGGGTATGCATATTTTGAACTTTAACGATAGGATTCATGTGCCGGCACGCCTTATCGCGGAGAGCCTGGGCGCGACAGTCCATTGGGACGCGCCATCTCAAACTATTGTAATCGTGAGTGAGGGCGGCAATGTTCTCGAAGGACCGGGGCAAGCACCTGCGCCGCAACCGACGCCGCCACCGACGCAAGAACCGGCGGCTCCAACTCGCCATTACAGCCCGCTCCCGGTGAGAAGAGTTATCGAAAATATCGCTATAAACGTTACGCATATGGAGTTTTATCTCTCGCAAACCGAGGTTGTTTTTGATCTCGACTCGCGCTCTCAATGGCCGATTATGTTCTTGAGAGATTATATGTTCTTAGAGTTTAACGGCGTGCGTTATCCTGTTGAATATTTCAGGGAAGAATTGTTTATGGCTTCTCTGCCACAAGGCAGATATGAGCGCGAAGGAATCAGAATGGTTTTCGAGCCGCTCCCTGAAGATGTCATCCGCAGTGGTGATGAGATTGATGCAATCAGGCTTGTTATAGGCATTGATATAATGGATAGAGTATGGCTCGACACGCCATATAGGCGCGCGACTTTTGATTTCCATATTGATGCGACGCATGAGCCGTTCTTTGACTTTATAAGATAGTTTTGATGCAAAAAGCTGCTTCGATTATATGTATTGCTCCGGCAACCAAGCCTTGCCTAAAGATTTGGTTGCCGGAGCGATAATTGGAGTAGCTTTTCTCGTATTTGTCGAAATGGGGTGCTTGCTTGAAAAGGACTTTTGCGGCATTGGCTTTTATACTCATTTTTGCTTTTCTAAACACCCTTGAGGCCGCAGCAGAGCAGCGCGGCACATTTTCTGAGCTTGTGCTTGAATATGTTGACGCCTCGTTCGCCTCGGTTCATATAAGAGATACTTATCGCCTAGATTCGCCGTTTGGGGAAGGGCTAATGATTACGCGCCGCACGGAAGTTCGGCGTATGCTTAACGCGCTTGGCGAGGTTCAGCTCATACGCAGCCCGTATGATTACGCCACCAACTATGAATGGCCGCCTGAGGCTTCGGTTCGCCTATTCTTTAGCGAAAGGGGCGCACCCGGCACACAAGTCACCTCGCCTTGGGGTGTGCATTTTGGGGCTCTCAGCGTTATAATCTTCCCCGAGCGCGGTTTGCTAAATATTGAAGGTAGCTATTTTTATTTTGACACCATAGACCTCGACGTACTTTTAAATGTCAGCCCGTTATCACTCCTAAACCCGGGAACAGCGCCGTCTTTTTGGATATTTTTCATAGCACTTATCGTGATAGTGGGATATTGGTTTAGAAGCCCACAGGCTGAAGTGCAGGCAGGAGCTCCGGTAGAGATACGCTCGCGAAAAGAGCTTAATGCGCGTAACTATCTTATCGCAATTTGGCTCATCCTATTTTTCCTAGTGCTGCTCATGCTAAACGAGCATCCATATTTCTTCACCTGGGTTCTTCGCGGCGTGTACGCGGCGTTTTGCCTCACCATTTTAGCGCATAGCAAAAAGCATGGTCTTCATAAAACCATGCTTTGGGAGCTTGCGGGCATTTTGCTCTCGCTTCTTTGCGCGTTCATCTTTCTATTCTCGCCAGCCGAGGCAGTAGCGTCTGTTCTGCGCCTTTTGATTGGCCATACAATCGCCCTAATCGCCATCGGCGCGCCGGTTTACATGCTGTTTCTGGTGATAATCATGCGCCACACGCCAACGCATCAGAGAATCAGGACGAAAGTAACAATTGTAGCCACTGCCGTGGCGACCATTTTATTTTTCCTGCTTATGTTTTATCCGGAAGTGTTTCGGTTTAGGTAGGTATAGTCATATAAAACGAAGACCGTCCAATAAAGCTCGCAATTTTTTCGGACAATTTTCAGTCTATATAACTATAGCTCTTCCAGCACCGCAAATAGTTCTTGTGCCTTTTTGACTTAACTTGACTTACTCAATGTCATCTACAGGCAACTCATCATTTCCCCAATCAATGTCCTCGTGGTCTATTGTTTCTCCACAGAGGTATTCGGCGTGAACTTCTCTGATGTTCAATCTATCATTTTCAGAAATATAATCCTCGTCCAACATTATTTTTAGAAATTCGATAAGCGCAATTTACTTTTTTCTGAAAGCTGTTCAACCATTAAAATGATCTCTTTTGATAAAGCGGTCATAATTCTACTCCTCTTCCTCCAAAACCCCACTCTATCCTAACAACGCATCTTTCATCCTCCTAAGCCCCTCTTGGAGCATCGAACGTGTGCAGGCTAGGTTTATGCGTTCAAAACCCTTGCCCTCATCACCAAAGATATGTCCGTCGTTTAAGGCAATCTTTGCCTCTTTCATCAATAGCTCCAGCTTTTCATGGTTCGGCTCATATGCGCTCAAATCAACCCAGAACAAATACGTGCCTTCTATGTAAATCGGGCGCGCTTTTGGCAGTTCTTTCGCAAAAAACTCCATGCACAAATCAACATTGCCGTCGATATAATCGTTCACCTGCTCGAGCCACTCATCGCCCTTGGTGTAGGCAGCAATTGTCGCGGCTGCGCTCAGCGGATTTATGCCGCCGATATGAAGCTTGTCATTGACTAAATCGTTGAAGCGTTTCTTATACTCATCATTATGAATGACTATATTGCTGACTTTAAGCCCTGCCATGTTGAAGGCCTTGCTGGGCGCTGTTAGCGTTATAATCTCATCCAAATAATCGCCTGCGACTTTGGCGCAAGGCGTGAATTTTACGCCTCTTCTAACAGTGTCTGCGTGGATTTCGTCAGAAACTATCCATTTGCTGTACTTTTTGGCGAGTGCAACTACTTTTGCAAGCTCGTCTACAGAGAACACTCTGCCGGACGGATTATGCGGGCTGCATAACATAAGTCCTTTGTTCTTTGGGTCAGCAAATTTCGCTTCCAAATCAACATAATCAATCTCATAGCGTCCATCTTTAAGGATAAGCGGATTATTAACAACCCTACGGTTATTATTCGTGATTTTTATCGCAAACATATGATAAACAGGCGGCTGAATGATGATTCCATCGCCCTCTTCGCTGAGCATATTGAGCATAATAGCAATCGCCGTAACCAGCCCCGGACAAAATAACACATCTCTATTATCCACATACCAATCATAGCGTTTTCTAAACCAGCCCGTCACTGCGTCCTTAATTTCCTTATCATATGCCGTGTAGCCGAAAACCAATTTGTCCACGCGCTCATGAAGAGCCTTGATTATAGGGTCAGCGGCAGCAAAGTCCATATCAGCGACCCAAAACGGCAATGCGCCGGGTTCGTTGCCCGGTGGTAGATGTTCCCATTTTATTGAATATGTACCACTGCGGTCGGTCGGTTGGTCGAAATTGTAATTTTTCATTTTGGTTACTCCTTTCAGTATGATTATGTTTCAAATAATCAATTTACACACATTACATAAGGGCGCACTAAGCTAAGCGCGCCCTCACAAATATCGTTACCTATTAATCTCCAAAACCTTATAATAAGCCACTCCACTTGGCGTCTGCACTTCAACTTTAGCCCCTTGCGCCTGCCCGATTAAAACGCTGCCAAGCGGCGATTCGTTAGAGATGCGCCCATTCATAGGGTCGGCTTCTGTTGAGCCTACGATTGTATATTCAACCTCTTCCTTAAATTCCTCATCATAAAGCTTAACCTTCGCACCAAGCCCAATCGTCTCTGTATCAAGGTCTTCAACGTCGATTACTTCTGCATTCCTTAGCATTTTCTCCAAAGAAGCTATGCGCGCTTCGGTCTCTGCCTGCTCTTCTTTTGCCGCGTCGTACTCGGCGTTCTCTGATAAGTCGCCTTGGCCTCTGGCCTCTTTAATTTTCTCGGCTATTAGTTTACGCTTGACCACTTTGAGCTCTTGAAGCTCCTCTTCAAGCTTTTTAAGTCCGTCGTATGTTAGCATTGTTTTCTTTTCGCTCATAATTTGTCCCTCCGGGATATATAGAATACTGATGTTGATTATAACTTAGTGGTTAGTGGTTTGTCAATGTGGTTGCATGATCTAAAGTACGTCATGACTTCGCTCCAAATACTCCCGATAGCCCGCAATCAGTCGCTCAACTTCCTCAAAACTCGAAAGTTTAACCATCTCCTTACGCACTTCCGCGTTACCTTTAAGCCCTTTTACATACCAGCAAATATGCTTTCGCATCTCGCGCACGCCTATAAATTCGCCTTTTGACTTTATAATCTCACGCGTATGCAAAAGTGCCGTTTCAAATCGTTCGTCTATCGTAACAGGCGCGGGCTTTACGCCTGTTTTTAAATACTGCGAAATCTCTTTGAAAATCCACGGATTACCCTGCGCGGCGCGACCAATCATAACCCCGTCACAATTTGTATGTTCCAAAATTTTCAAATATGAATCTAAATCGACGACGTCGCCGTTGCCGATAACGGGAATTTTGACAGCGTCTTTCACCTCTCGGATAATATCCCAATCCGCAACACCGCTGTAGAACTGCGCCCTGAACCTGCCATGAACTGCAATTGCTGAAGCCCCTGCACTTTCTGCTATTTTAGCGACTTCCACGGCGTTTTTGTTTAGTTCATCAAAGCCCTTTCGTATCTTAACAGTTATGGGCTTTTTAGACGCCTTAGAAACCGCCTCAACGATGCGTCCGATTTTATCAGGCTCTTTCATTAAAGCAGATCCGTCACCGTTTTTGACAATCTTCGCCGCGGGACAGCCCATGTTAATGTCAATCATATCGAACGGCGAGTCGTCAAACTTCTTCGCCATCGCTGCCAAAATATCAGGCTCAGAGCCAAAGAGCTGGATACTCCGAAACCGCTCGCTCGGATGAGTTTCAAGCAATGGCGCAGTGTTTTTATTATTATAGCTCATGCCTTTTGCACTCACCATCTCAGTATAAGTAAGTTCGCAGCCCATCGATCCACAAATACCTCTGAAAGTCGCGTCAGTGATGCCTGCCATGGGCGCTAAAATTGCATTTCCGGGAATCTCGACATTCCCGATTTTCAGACTATTCATCATTTTTGCCCTCTTTTTTTACCATGATTACATAAAACGCTTTGAGTGAGAGGAAAAATTCCTGCTTCTCACGTGCGAGCTTGTCCAGGTCGAGCTTAGCGCCTATTTCGTCAAAGCTTTCATCCCATTCTTCGGGTAGACACTCAAAGTAAACATCGCCGCTCTCCCTAAACTTCAATGCGAATATACAATGAAGCTTTTCCGCGTAAAAAGTACAAATCTGGCGAATCTCCTCCAAAACAGGGGAGGGCAAGTTCGCAAATTCGGGGTTGTAATAATATGTTTTGTTATAGATTGAGGCTCTGCCTAGTAACTGTTTGTCTTCACTCATGGTCCATCACTCCCGTATATTCCTTGTACTGAAACCTCGCCTGAATTGAGAGCTCGCCGCTCTCCACCGGGCAGCTCGACATATAGCTTACCACTATCGGTAACATCCAAGCATAACGCTTCATACGAGGTATCGTTTTCATGTATCGTAACCTTTTTGCCGATATTTAGGCAAAGGGCTTTGTATTCGTCAATAAACGAGCCGATTCCTTGCATATCAAAACGCTCATAATAAGCCGAAATTTCGCTCAAAATCGCCTTTATAATCTCTGCGCGCTCATGCTCACGCTCACTCAGCATGTAAAGCGACGTCCCCTTATCCGCAAGCTCCGGCGGAAACGACTTGCGCCCTACATTCACCCCAATGCCGATAACAACAGCGTCCATAACGCCCTCTGTGAGTATGCCGCAGATTTTCTTGCGACCTATAACGATATCATTCGGCCATTTTATAAGGGCTTTGTGCGGCGTGTTCGCCAAAAGGCGGTTAAGCACATTCGTAACGCACAATCCTGTCAGCAATGTCAGTTGAGGGGCTATACTACCTTCGCGTGCGCTCGGCACTAGAATTGTGCTCATGTAAATATTTTCGCCATCGCCATCCCAACTTCGCCCAAGCCGCCCACGGCCTGCGGTTTGGATGGCGGTTATTATCGTCGTGCCTGAGGGTGCACCGTTTTTTATCAGGTCTTTGGCGTAGGTGTTGGTTGAGCCTATTTCGTCTAGGAAGATTATATTTTCGGCAACTCGCGGAGCATGGAAGCCCATAAAACTTTCTATTGTCATGTTAGTGCCCCCTTCTTCTGTCCTCGCTACGCTGTAGTTTTATTGCCATATAATAAAACAGAGAAATGATAATTGCAACGGGAGCAACCAACAAAGTAAATCTTATCGCCATCCCTAAATCCGGTATAAAAATCTCGAGAAACTGCCTGGTAGTTACTGTGTGTATCCCATATATAACAGCGTGCTCGATTACCCAAAACAGCCTTATAAACATTGTTATGATGTGGCTTGTGTTTAGAACCGCATAAAAAGGAGCCGACGGATTTTCCATAAATCTCTCATAAACCTTAGAGTCGCCAAAAACCATCCATAACACAAATACTATCGCCGGAACAAAGAAGCCCATAGAGACGATAACTCCGGTAGTGTTACGAAAAGCAACCTCACCAACCACGCGTTCATATGTAGTGGAAACGGTAGTTATTGTGGCTATTGTGAATAATATTTGTAACAATGCATGGTATAAGCTCTCAAGTTTTGTCAACGCCTTCATCTCTTAGCCTCTATTCCCAATCTTACTAACAAGCCACGTAAGTACAACAAACAGCACCAGCACACCTGCCGTATTTAACACATAGCCGGGCAGAGCACCTCGGACAAACTCCGTAAAATCAACAATTATGCCCCATACCTCTGTCATGTCCGGCACGACAATATGAAGAATCTGCCGAGCATTCAGATTTTGCGCTCCATATATTCTCGCATATCCGACCACATCACGCAAGCGTATAAGTGCTGCGATAACATGCGCCGTATTCAGTACCTTCATATAAATGACGGATGGATGCTCATCAAGTGCCTTAAACCGGTCGTTTAAAATCGCCCAAAGAATAAACGCCGCCACTGGGATAACGAAGAGGAAAAACAATGATGTAAACGTCAAAAGCACAACAAAACCCCAGCCGAACCTGACCGAGACTATGTTGAAGAGCGTCATGAACGTGGCGGTCGTTAGCATTATTTGCAGTAAAGTGTATAGGTGTTTTTTTAGTTTTGTCATTTTTGCGCTCCGGGAATATCGCCCACAAGTCTGTAGGGACGAACTGTGTTCGTCCGCGCGAGCTTCGCTATGCAGTAGGCTTAGTTTAGTTGTGTTTCATCCCTACGAGTCTGAGCAAATTCAGCCCACAAATCGCCATCTACACAAACCCCTTCTCCTTCAACAACCCATGCAACCGAATCTCCGCCCCGAACTCCCTTGCAAGCGAGTAATATTTACGAAGCTTGTTAGCGCAAATACCATCCCGCGCTTTAACCGCACGAATCATAAGATTCTTAGCCGTATCCTCAAAACCTGCAAACTCCATAATAGAAACATCATAGCCCGCAGCCTCAAGTAGCTGACCGCGTAAAGCATCCGTTAGTAAGCTCGCGAATTGCTCTTTAAGCGCGCCGTGTTTTAAAATAGGGCTAAACAGCTTGTTGTCAATCTGCGTAAAAAGCTCATGTTGACAGCAAGGCACGCTTAAAATCACTTTAGCACCTGCGCTTACCGCATGAAACAGCGCGTAATCTGTCGCCGTATCACACGCGTGAAGCGTAATCATCATGTCAATCTTTCTATCGCCGCTAAATTCCGCAATATCGCCGCAGTGGAATTTCAAGTTATCGTAACCAAGCTCACTAGAAAGCCGCGCGCAATGTTCAATAACGTCCTTTTTCAAGTCAAGCCCCACGACAGTCACATTTTTACCAAGCACGAAGTTAAAATAGTGATAAAGCGCAAAGCTCAAGTAGCTCTTACCGCAGCCAAAGTCAAGTATATTCGCATTTTCAGGCACTTTTTCCGCAATGCTTGCCAACACTTCTAAGAACTTATTTATCTGACGAAATTTTCGCTGTTTGTCGGCGTAAACCTTGCCGTTTTCCCCCATCAAGCCGAGCTTTATAAGCAGCTCTTGAGGCTCGCCATCTTTTAGGATGTGATTTTTTGTGCGATTATGTTCAAGGTTTATAATTTTTTCGCTCTTAGGCTCGTTGATTTTCTTATAATTGCCCTTTTTGCCGACAAGCAGCTTGAACGAGCCCGCACCGCACTCAACTTCCCATTGTTTATAGCCAAGCGCATGTACTTCTTCAAGCTTGCGCCGAATTTCTGTCTCTTCCAAGTTATAATGGATAACCTTGTCTACTTCGTAAAAAGAAAACTGCACAACTCGCGTATCCTTGATTATAACCGGCACAGCTACGATTTTTTTGTAAACATTTGAAGCGGCTCTTGGGGATGAGATGATTAGACGGTTGAAAAGCTCGCCGTTTATCGCACTTATTACATCGTCCATGGCCGCAGAAAAATTATTCAAGCCCGAAATAATCCCTCACTCCTCCCATGAAATAGAGCGAGCCGAACGCGCAAATTATATCATACGGCTCACTTGTGGAAATGGCATAATCTAAGGCTTCGCGGACACTGCTTTTAAAAGTAACGTCGTTGTGAAACGCTTTTATTTGCTCCATTAGCTCCTCGCCCAGCATAGCCCTGTTTATATCAGGCGTGAGCGTTATAAACCGCTTGGCAATTGGTGCAAACGGCGCGAACAGGCTCCGGACGTCCTTGTCCGCCATACATCCGCAAATGAAAGTAAGCTTATATCCGGCAAAATAGGCGGATAGTTCACTTAAAAGCGCACTTGCCCCTTCCGGATTATGTGCGCCGTCGATTATTACTATCGGTGCACTATTTACAACCTCTAACCTGCCCGGCCAGACGGCTGCGGCGAGACCGCTTTTGATGTCTTTATCATTGATATCAAAGCCCTTGCCCCTAAGCTCAACGCAAGCGAGAGCTGCGATAGCCGCGTTGTAAACCCCATATTTGCCCAGCAGTTTGATTTCAACATCACCGAGCTCTGCAAGGCTAAAGCTTGTCCCGCTGAGCCTCATGGCTTTTATCTCCACCGCGCGCTCGTCAAGCTTTATGAGCCGCGCATTTTTCTCAGCAGCTGTTCGCTCGAAAACCTCCATCACCGAATCTATCGCAGGATAGACGATAGTTGTGTGGTTTGGCTTGATTATCCCTGCTTTTTTCTCGGCAATTTCAGGCAGAGTTTGCCCCAAATAGTCCATATGGTCAAAGCCGATGCTTGTGATTACGCTAAGCAGGCTCTCATTTTCGCTGATAATATTCGTTGAGTCTATAATTCCGCCGATGCCAACTTCAAGCACAACTATATCACAAGAAGATGCCGCAAAATGCAGCAAAGACATAGCCGTGATAATTTCAAACTCGGTGGGCTGTTCGTAGCCGCCCTCCACCATTTCCTGCGCCTTTTGACGGATGAGTTCGGCGTATTTAGCGATTTCATCTTCGGTAATCTCTGTTTTGTCCACACGAATCCGCTCACTAAAGCGTTGCAAATGCGGCGAGATGAATAACCCTGTTTTATAGCCCGCCCTCATCAAAGCCGAATAGATACAAGCGCAGACGGAACCTTTGCCGTTTGTGCCTGCCACATGTACGAACTTGAGCTGTTTATGCGGTTCGCCTAAAAGCTCCAGCAGTCGCTCTATGCGCTGCAAGCCTGCTATTTTGCCGAATTTCGGTGAGGTTGTTATATAGTTTATCGCTTCTTTATACGTCATTTAATGTTGCTCCTCTAATTTTGTTACATGCACATGAATGCAAGTTTCGCTCAGTTTAATACGATATTTTCGCACGTCTCTTTTCTCGTCGTGCTTGAATATCAGAAAGTCGTCCTTGTTCAGTTCGAGTGTTATAGGTTCATTATTGTCTATAAAAATCTGCGCGCTCGCTTTGTCGTTTAGGCAATAAAATGCGCTAAATTCATCAGTTGAGAGGCTTAGTTCGGCGTTTTCATCTGTTATGGCAAGCGAACCTGCGTAGCCATCCGCCGTCATTAGATTGAAATCGCTGCATTTGCCGCGGCTTTTGGTCTGCCACTCACCTGAGAAAAAGTCCTGTTCGAGCAGATTCAGCTTTATCGCGTAATGATTCTCATGCTCCAAACTCAATTCCCCTTCAAGCAACATAAGATGGCGTTTAAAGCCCGGCAGTTTGGTGAAATCGGATTCATCTTGCTCGACGGTCGCAGTTGATATTCTAAACGAAAAATTACGCTCAGCGTAGAAGCTGTTTTCAGGGTAGATATATAGCTCGCTGGTCGTTCCCCCACTCCAGCTCGTCGTCCTTGCACTATTTTTCGCGCGGATAAAATAGCTGATGTCAGCGGGAATGCCCATGTCAGGCGGCGGCTTGATAATCGCCGCGTTCACAAAAACCGTCACCATAATGCCTATAAGCGAATCCACTATGCGGTTAAGCGATAACGATATCGGATCAATGCCACCCGGTTCAATCGCGCCCGTGATTATGGTCATATAAACAAGGCAGCTAAGCACAATACTGCCTGAAAGTCGCGAAATATAGCAGGTATGAATCAAAAGCACAATGCCAATCAGCGCACAGAGGATGAAAGTCAGCGTGCTATAGCCGGGTATGCCTAAAACAACGGCCATCGTACCAAGCGCGCCGCCCATAAGCGTTCCGATTATATTGCTCTTGCCGCTGTCGATGGATTTCTCCACGCTGGTCTGCATACAAAGTATGCTCGCCGTGACCGCCATCATAATCCCGTCGCGGCCCATGATGCCATAGAATATAAGGCATACAGCGACCGCAATACCGGTCTTAATCGTGCGCGGTCCGGGCATTTGCCAGTCTATTGTTGGGAGTTTTAGCATGTTTGCCTCCTTTTTGTATTTTTGGCACGAGCGATTCATTTATAACTAGGTAGTGTGGGCATGAGTTTTGTAGGCGAATTTTCGAGCTCGATTTTTCACCAATCAAGTATATAAAATTCGTAGCGTGTTCAAAAGACACGTAAGGATTTTATGTGCGACGAGTGGTGGAAAATCAGCCGAGAAGACGCCTGCAATAACTCATGTCCACACTACCTAAACTCTTATGCCATGATAAGGCTTGTCACAACTAACAATATAACCGAAAACCATCCAACTGCAATCCAGCAAGAAAAATATCTTGACAAGCCGCTATACTCTTTTTTAGTTATTGAAATGATAGCAAAAACAAAACCAATTATAGGAAGCAACAAAGCAAGCAAAGCCCAAATATTGAACTTTGCTTTCGGCATGTCCTTTGGTTTGTATTTGCTCCTTTTCACCAGAGCTATTATCCCAAAGATTGTGCTCGCCGCAAACCCGACCACCACAAGCCCTCCGCCAATAGCGTCCAGAGCGTTTGGTATGGCAACATTTGCATCAACCATTACCATGTAGCCGGTAAAGTAAAACACGACAACTGCATATATTCCGAAGGCAATCCAAGCAAATGGTTTATACGCCTTTGATGGAGGCTTTTTGATTTTAACCGGCTTTGAATCCTCGCCCGTTTGTGAAATTGTTTTTGTATAACTTTTGTTCCCGGAACGCGACACTCTATAGCCAACAATCCCCATGCAAACCATCATACTAATAAACGGCGCGAAAAAAGCCGCATATTCCAGCGTTTCAGGAAGCCCCAAATACTCCAGCTGCGTTACCACAAAAAATATAATGGCAAAATGTATCGCCATAACTGCCATCAATGCAAAGAAAATCCGAAAAAAGCGACCTGCCTCAAAACCCTGTGATGCTGCTGTCATGCTATACGATGCGCACGCATCAGAATCCGGCCATGTAACAGTCCTTGAAAAACATGTGTATGGCGGCAGGCCATATTGCCCACCGGTAAAAGTTAGATGCACACAGTTGCTGCATTTTTTGCTTTCCATTCCTGTACCTCCGTACCCTTTACAGCAACCGAATAGCCTCTCTAGCATCATCGCCCGACAGAGCTTTCAGCCGCTCGCTCTCACGCCTTATCCTTGCCTTAACTTCCTCTGAATTTTCCATAATCTCATCTATCATACCCGTAAGCGCGCTGACATCAACATTAGTCGTATCGACATATGTTGTTTCGTTCATGTATTCAATAAAACTTGCAACTTTCGGGTCGTACACCAAACCGATTATCGGCACCGCGACGCTCGCGGCGTAAATCAACGTATGCAAGCGCATACACATGGCAAACTCTGTTTTCGCAACCACGCCGATAAGCGGGCGCACATCATATACTTTTGACAAGATGACATGCTCGCAATTTATCTTTGCGGCGGTTTCGTTGATTATTGCAAAATCCATCTTCTGCATAGGTACAAACAGCGGAATTACACCATGCTTTGAATACGTGTAGTCAATAACCCACGCTATTTTATCCGCAAAACCCGCTTCATTATGCTGCCATGGGCGCAATGACACTACAAAATATTTCTTCGCCGTATCAATCTTTTGCACCGCAAAAATTTCGTCCATCTGCATCTCATTTTCAATTTCCAAAGAAAAAGCAGGGTCAACACTCACGACTACATTTGGGTTCTTGACGCCGAGAGCTTTTATATCATCCAAAGATTGTGGGTCGCGCAGCGAAATATAGTCGAACTTATCAAGAGCTTTGCGCGCCATTGGTATGTTTTTCGCTTTCGTCACAGGGCCGATTCCGTTCCCGTACGCCATGACGCGCATCCCGAAAAACTTTGCCATATGCACAAGGAAAGTATAGTAAATAAGCGATTGCGTGCTTGTTATATCCTGAATCAAAGAACCACCGCCGTAGATGAACAGGCGCGTTTTTTTCATATACTTTCGTATCCGCAAAAAGTTTAGGCGGTTTATCGAAAACACATTATAATCGGCCACAGCTTCGGCAGGGCGTTTGCTCAAAACGAGTATCGAAAGCTCAGGCTCCTCTTTTCGCAAAGCCCCGATAACCGCCTCCAAAAGCGCGTCATCGCCTGAGTTTGCATAACCGTAATACCCCGAAAGCATCACATCAAAACGCTTATGTGCCTCTTTTTCTTTGCGCAAAATGCTCTGGTAAATCTCGATGGACTTGCGCTTCATGCTCTCTCTGGAGAAATTGGCTTTAGCGTGGTCGTAAAGGGCTTCGCCATGCGCTTTTGCCAGCGCCGGATTGTCGATATAGCCCAAAATGGCGTTCGCGAGTGCCGCATAGTCGCTTTCTGCAACCAATGTGCCGCAGCCATCCGTTATCATATCAGAAATCCCCCCGACATCGGTCGAGACCGTCGCTTTCTTCATTAGCGATCCTTCCAAAAGCATGTACGGAAAGCTCTCCGAGCGCGACGAGCAAACGTTTATATCAATCGCATTTATGAAGCTGAAAATATCGGTTATAAAGCCGCAAAATACAATTTTATCAGTGATACCAAGCTCCGCCGCAAGCTCGCGCAAGCCAGCCTCCTCCGAACCTTCACCTGCCATGAGAAAAAGCACATCGTCGCGCTTTTTCAGAACATTCGCTGCGGCTCTAATGAAAATATCATGCCCTTTGACATAGTCAAAACGACCGATTATCCCAACAAGCGTTTTGCCTTTGTAGTCTATGTCAAAACGGCTCAGGAACTCGTCTTTTTCACAATACTGCGGCTCGCGGCTAAAATCAATTGTGTTATAAACTGAGAAAATTCGACTCGCTTCAAATCCGCGCTCAATCAGCATTTGCCGAAACGATTCCGACACGCCTATATAATAATCGAGCGTACGCAAAGCGATTGCGTTCAGCGATGTGTAGATGATTTTCTTGTACAAATTCTCTGTAAAGTCAAGCTTATAATCGCTGTGAACAGTAGTGATTATCGGTATATTTATAAAAGGTTTCAGCAGCATAGAAATAAAGTTCGCGCGCGCTCCATGCGCATGAATCATGTCATATCGACCATCTTTAATATACTTCGAGAGCCTTGTTATGATTGACAAATCGTTCCTATGCTTCTGCTTGAATAGGACAGAATTAATAGGCATCTCCTGAATTTCTTGATAAAAGACGCCCTCGGTAAAACAAGCTATTGTAACATCAATTTCCTCGTTAAGCGCAAGCAAAAGCGCGAAAACAGAAGTCTTTGCGCCGCCCTTGTCGCCGCCTGAGATTAGATGTAGGACTTTCATGGTTGCTCCTTTTGTGGTGGTTGTGTGGTGGTCTGCGGTAGGTCAAGCCCACCATACCCTCATTATAGCCCATTACCCCTCGTTACGCAACATAATCTTAACAAGCGAAAGGCTTGACTTTCACTCGCCATCATGCTATAAATTATCATGTAATTGCTTGAAATAACGCATGTGGTTTTGTGCGTTTTACGGAGTTGTTTTATGCCAAAAATATCTGTAATTGTGCCTGTTTATAATGGTGAAAAGTATTTGGATAAATGCGTTAGCTCGATACTTAATCAAAGCTTTGGGGATTTGGAACTTATAATTGTTGATGATGGCTCTAAAGATAATACCGCGGAGATTTGTAAGGGGTTTGCTGCAGCCGATTCACGCGTGCGAGTTATACATCAGCAAAATGCCGGCGTTAGTCAGGCGAGAAATACGGGTTTGCAGGCGATAGGCGGCGAATTCATCTCATTTGTTGACGCGGATGATTTTATTGAGCCGGATACTTATCGCGAAATGATGGACGCGATAGTTACGAGTACCGCCGATAGCTGCGCGTGCGGTCATTATAATTTCCATCCTGATGGAACGCGTGATAGCATAAGTGCGCCGCTTAAAAGCGGCTTTTATACGCCTGATGAAACCTATAAGGCAATAGTGTTCCCGCTTTTGGCGGACAGGTTGAGCCGCTCGCCGTTTCTCGGCACCGCTTGCAGATATCTTTTTAACGCAAAGGCTATAGCACAGCGAGGCCTCGTCTTCTCCGGTGCCTATTTGGAGGACGAGTTGTTTATACTCGAATATTTCTCTCTGCCGCATACTTTGGCCTGCGTTGATAAGCCGTTTTATAATTATTACCAAAATCCGTCTTCGGTTACACACCGCTATCTTGAAGGATTTGTTGATATTTTTTTAGACACACTCGAGCGCAAAGCGCGCTTGATTGAAGAGTTTAGCATACCTGTTCCCGACTACTGGAAAGATAATTGCGCGTGGGCGGGGCTGCTTATAGCCATCTCAAACGAATACGCGCCCGGCAATAATAAAAGTTTCGGCGAAAAGCTTGCCGAAATCAAGAAAATATGCCGCGAGCCAGTGTTTGAACATGCGCGCAAAAACTATGCCCCCTCAGACATGTCACGCAACAAAGCTATTGTTGCGAAGCTCCTGCGGCTCAGGCTTTACCTTGTTTTGGCAATTCTCTACACATATAAAAATAGGAATTGGAGATAAACCATGGTCACTTGGGAAAAAGGCTTAATCCTTTCGATTTGCTTCTTTTTATGGGATTATGTGATTTTGATTTTCAAAAACAGCTTTGTGTACCGTGTTTGTATGTATTTTTGGAACGCGTTTACCAATTCGCTGATATATCGCGCCTTAAACGTAGAAGATGGCGCGTCAAAGGCATGGGAATCGTCTAAGCTCGGCTCTGTCATGGAGTTTTTGCTAAACATTGCTCCGCTATTTGCGCATTTTGTGTATCGCTCGCTGGGCGATATCACAAAGAACAGCCATCTCTTGCGACACATTGAAGCTTTGGGCAAATACTCGGCAGGGCTGATATCGCTCGGCGTTTTTGCGATGCTCGTGATGCCGTATGGGTATTGGAATAATACTTATGGTTTATTCTTGGCCGTTGTGGCTTATTTTCTATTTGCTCTCGGCTCGCTTAGCAGCCCAAAGAGGCTAAGGCTCTCCGTCATAGGCGCATGGACGATAATATTTTTCATTGTAACATCGCTAAGTTTCATCTGGTCACTAACCAACGCCGCAAGCCTTAGATTCCTTGTCTTCTCGGTAACTTGCTTCATGCTCGTTATCCTTTTCGTTAATGCGACCGAAAAAGAAGAATCGCTTTTCTTTGCGATAAAGTGTCTTGCGCTTGGCCTGTTCCTGTGCGCGCTATACGCAGTCCGGCAATGGTTTGTAGGCATTGAGTTTAATCCTGCGTTCACCGACATCGCACTAAATGCAGGGATGCCCGGAAGGGCGTATTCGTTTTTTGTAAATCCGAACTCGTTTGCGAAAGTGCTGGTGCTTTTTACGCCGTTGATGCTTTCCATGAGCTTTTTCGCACCTAAGTGGCGTCAAAAGCTCGCGTTCTTTGTGGTTTTTTGTGCTTGCAGCATCGCGCTTGTTATGACGTATTCGCGCGGGGGCTGGGTCGCGTTTGCATTCTCTGTTTTGATTATGATGCTCATGCTTTGTGCGCGCTGGGTTCCGCTATTTGGCATGGTTGGGCTTGGTGCATTGCCATTTTTGCCCGGCAATATTTTGAGCCGCGTGCTGACCATCTTCAATTTTGCCGATACCTCAACAATGGCTAGAACAGAGCTTTATTCCGCCATTGTGCGCCTTATTTATAGGTATCCGATTTTCGGCGTTGGCTTAGGAGCGGGCGCTGTTAGGCATGCTATGAGCACCAACGGCTTGTTCCGCGCATACTTCCCATTCATCCACGGCCATAACATATACTTGCAAATATGGGCTGAATCGGGCATACTTGCAATCATAGCCTTCGGACTTGCGATGTTCATGCCTATGCGCTCGGGTATCAAGGTCATAAAAAATGACATGTCGCCGATTTTGAGGGGCGTCATATCAGGCTCTGTTGCGGGGCTTTCGGGAATGCTTGTTTTCGGGCTGATTGACTTCAATTGGGCGTTTCCAAGGGTTATGATGCTGCATTGGTTCTTGTTCGCGGTTTTATGCGCTTCGCTTAATATTCATAAAAATTCTGCTGATAATGAAAGGATAGTGTGTTCTCATGGAAAATAAAAAGACAGGTATGATTTTCGGAAAAATTAATATCATGGATGTGTTGATTGTTGTATTGGTTATTTGCGCGGTCGCGTTTGTTGCCACAAGGTTTTTAGGCATGGGCCAGTCAGAATTTGTGCGCGCACAAACCGTTCACATCACATTCTTCGGCACGTCCTCGCCGGACTTTGTTTCGCCCAACACTAACATCGGCGACAGCGTTTGGGAAGACCATATCAACCAACACATCGGCAGAGTTGTGGCTATAGAAACTGGCGACTCGATTGAGTTTGAAATGGGCCTTGATAACAGGCTTCATCAAGTCGCAAGAGATGGGCACGAAAGCGTGTTCATCACGGTCGAAGCAAGAGGCGTTGTAGGCGATAACGGCATTGTGCTTGGCGGCACAATCTTCTCGCCGGGTCATTCAACCGTTATCTATGCAGGCTGGGGCAAGTATTTTGTCAGGGTTTATTCGCTTGAGATTGTGGATTAATAGGGGCAATAAAAAAACCATTCGCTATGAGCGGATGGTTTTTTATTGTCGTTTAATCAACTCCCGGAACACATCTATCCCCAAAAAATAAGCCGACACAAAGTACACAACCGCTCCAGCAAAGGCCGAAACTAAGATGTTTAGCAAGCCCACAAGCTCAAATCTCTGCACAATCGCAACGACCAAAACCATCAAAGAAGCAGCCAGAATATTTTTGCAAACTTCGATGACAAGCTTGCGGTTTATGAATTTTATCTTGCGCTCCAGCAAAAACATTAGGCCGCCGCCGCCCACAATCGCCGCCGCCGCAAAGGCTATAGGGATGGAATACACGCCCATTACAGGCACAAGCGCAAGTATGAGGCAAATGTTTACCATCATCATGATTACGCTGAAGAGAGCCGGTTTTTTGGGGTCTTTGAACGAGTA
>Ga0123355_10001555_pt1 | contig 32018 bp, 27 predicted proteins | sample TergutEmb28metaG_3_FD_89872 | JGI IMG/M metagenome (GOLD analysis project Ga0123355, IMG submission 89872) | Embiratermes neotenicus P1 segment gut microbial communities from Petit-Saut dam, French Guiana - Emb289 P1 | ecosystem: Host-associated > Arthropoda: Insects > Digestive system > Gut ...
GCACAAGCAAACCAAGCACCACAAAGCGTACTTCAATTGCTTGGATAATTTTATTGATTGCACTCTTGATATCTTTGATATCAATTTACCCCTCTCGTTTTGGAGAGGGGTTTTTTTGTTGCTCAAACGATTTTGGAATACTATTTTTTCAGAACTTAAAGCCTTGCGTAGCTTTATTGCATAACCGCTATCCCAATCATAAGCGATGAGTAATTACCGCTTCGGGGTACGGCAGAAAAACTCCATTCGCCGGGGGTAATGTTAGTTACCCGTACTCTATATCCATCAGAAACCTCTAAGGTGATAGATGGTTGCATTGCGTTTAAGTCAGTAATATTGCCGGTTACTGTGCCATAGTTATCTATAATGAAGATATTACCATATGGATCAGTAAGGGTTACATAATAAAATTCGCTTCCTGCACCAAACATTAACATAAAGCCATTGCCTTCAAATGTATAGTTAAATGTTTCCGGCGTATGATCAGCAGGGGCTTCTTCATCAAACTGAGGCATGGCAGGAGATGCAGGGGAAGGAGAAGCAGTTCCCCATGGCATAGCACCCGGAACAGGAGCAGCAGGCGCACCCGGGGCAGCAAATGCAACATCCGGTGAAAAAGATTCTAATTGGATTCGTCTTGTTCCTGCCATATCAAATACAGCACCTCTATAAATAAAGCCTTCTCTCTCTGCTAAATACTGTAAATTTCTATCTACTTCAATATTCTTAATTCTAAAAATAAGATACTCTATAAAGTTAATCATGTGAGAAGTTGCTTGGACACTGTTGTGAAAAGATGTATAAAAAACTGTGCCTTCGCCATAATCAAAAGATATTGCAAGCGGCGTTAATCCATAGGTATACAAATCACCTTTAATATATACTGTGGCATTATCATCAAAATCTGTTATTGAATACCACCCACTTAAATCAAAGATTACATCTAAATCTTCAATTCTCATATGAGAAGCCAGAGTTGAATGTACAATATTTGCTTCAACTATTTGAGATGGATTAGATGAAAATTCCGCAATTCCGGGAAATGCCGATTGAAGTACTCTTCCTGCAAGGTCAGATGCATATACAATACCACCTTGGTAAACAAATTCATTTAATACATGATAATCAAAATGACTATGACTACCACAATTAATAAAAATTGCATAAAATTCTTTAAGCCTTTCAATATTTGCGGCATCTGCATGTGATAATACATAAATATCAATACCTGCACTAAAATGTCTTAATATTTGCCCAACATTATCAAAATGAGCAGCAGAAACACCTATTTTTATTGCTTGCGGGTCATTATCATTTGCTACATCATCATTATCATTGTAATCATTATTGTTATGATCATTTGCTATATCATCATTATCATTGTAATCATTATTGTTATAATCATTTACACCATCATTATCGTTGTAATCATTTACATCATTATCGTTGTAATCATTTGCGCTACTTGTTGAAATGTCATCATCATTTACTGTAACATCGTTGTAAGTGTAGTTTGCAAAAGCAGTCATAACTAAAAGAGATAGTAATGCTATTATCGCTACTACTTTTAAAAATTTTTTAGACATAATTATTGCCTCACTTTTCTTTTAATAGTTCACCGGGGTTTTACACCTGCATTCTCAAACGTTTAAGAGTAAGCGTTACTGAGCCATCTGAATGATTTTCGATATTCATTTGATCATCATCCATGGCAATTTCTGCCGGAAATTTAACTTCTATACCATTTTCTGCTTTAAGACGGTGAGTACCAAACTGCTGTTTAACAAATTTAGCACCCAAGGGCATATCTTCTACAATACCGGCATCGCGTATGGTATGTACAAAATCCCGTTTTACATTTTCATCTTCAAATACTCTTGCTGCTACATTATCCATTGATACAATTCCGTCAGCCTCTTCAGCTTCTTCAGTGATAGCGGTTTTAAATAAAGCGCGAGTTTTTATATCGCTATCAAAAAACTCTTGTACAAATTCATCCGTTACTTCGCTGATAATTTGAGCTGTCTCTTTGCGAGAAAGTGATGATTCACATTCCAAATAAAATTCTGAAAAATAGTTAACTGCTTCACCTCCTATGTTATGAGCCTTTTCTATTAACGTAATCAACATGGGGCTAAAAGGTATTAGACAGGCTTCTTCTACTTTACCACTGTTAAAGGGCAATACTGTATGGCATTTAATCAAATTGTTACCTAACTTTCCTGTCTCATGCGTAAAACATTCATTGTAATTTAATTTAAATATAGCTACATATTGATCATGTTTTTCGTAAAACCTAACTACAAGCAAATCTGCTTGGGGGATATCTCCGTGGCTGTTTAAAATAGCCTCAAGGCGAGATGCACAAGTATAAGCAAAGTCTTTAAAATTTGTCTCTTGGTTTATATATGATTGGATTGCTTGATATATTGCAGAGTCTGCCTTAAAAGTAGCCTCTCTGGCGGCAGGATTTCTCATTAATTTTTTAACATGCTTGCTTATAAAGGCTTCACAAACTTCGCTGTCAATATCAAGTTCACTTTCTGAATATACTGAGGGACTACCATCATTTTTGATAATATGCAAAATTGCATTTTTAATTTCCATTTTACACCTCTTATAGTATAATAATCGCATTATGCGTATATTAATTACCGGAACAAATGGCTATATTGCCAAAAATTTTGCTGCATACACAGAAAATACCCGCCTGATTAGTTTGCGAGATGATGAATGGCGCAACACATCTTTTGCGGGTTACGACGCTATTCTTCATGCTGCGGGGCTTGTCCATAAAAAAGAAAATCGTCGCAATCAATATGATTACTATGCTATTAACCGAGACTTAACTTTTGAATTAGCTAAAAAAGCTAAGGCGGACAAAGTCGGACAATTTGTTTTTTTATCCACCATGAATGTATATAACTTGACTGATATTACGGATAATACAATTACAGCAGATACTCCAACAAACCCTACAACTAACTATGGTCGGTCTAAGCTGGCGGCAGAATCGCTAATTACAACATTATCTGACGATGCATTTCGTGTAGCAATTTTGCGCCCTCCCATAGTGTATGGTTATAACTGCCCGGGGAACTTTCAAAGATTATACAATCTTATCAAAAAAGCACCGATTTTTCCGGATTATAAAAATTCCAGGAGTATGGTTTATATACAAAATCTATGTTTCTTTATTCATTCTATCATAAAAGAGAAAAAGGAAGGTATATTTTTTCCAAGAGATCCTACTCCTGTTGCTACCGGGGAAATGGCTGAGGCTATAGCTAAAGCCCAAGGCAAGAAATTATACTTAACTCGGGCTTTCAACTTGCCTATAGATATACTAATGCCTTATATGTCTGTAATCTATAAAATGTTTGGCGATTTAGTATATGATTCATCATTACCGGATGGAGGAGATAATGATTTAGCTAATCCGGTAGATTTTAAAACTGCTTTGATGGCGAATAACTATTTAGAGTAGCAGGCTTGTCCAAAAGTCTGCTATTTACTTACTAAAATTATCCACAGCCGTACGCTCTACAGCTAAACAAGCTTTGTACCGCTTCATAAATGCAGCAAATCCCTTCACATCTTCCGAACGTGGTTTTATGCCGGTGCTGGGAAAGTTAGCAAATACTTGGTCATTTAAAAAGGCATCAAGTGTAACTTTATTATTATCCAAATAAGAAGCCAGCAAAGCTATACCCCAAGCACCACCTTCTCCTGCATTGTCCATTACAGCAACGGGAACATTAAGTGCGCCTGCCATAAGCCTTTGCCCCACACCTTCAGTTTTAAAGAATCCACCATGCCCCATTAATTGTGTGAGTGTTACTCCTTCTTTTGCTAAAATATCCATGCCTAATTTAAGGGTTGCCATTACAGACATCAGCATGGTTCTCATAAAGTTAGCCATTGTAAAGGAGCTGTTTGGTAGTCTCATAAATAGTGGGCGGCCTTCATCAAATCCTGTATTGTGCTCTCCCGAAAGATAGTTGCAGGCCATAAGTCCACCACCATCAGGGGAACCTTCTAAAGCGGCTTTGTACAATGTTTCATATAAATTGCCCGGCTCTATTTTTTGACCGGTATGTGCTGACAAAATTTCACTAAACATTTGAACCCAGCCATCCAAATCTGATGTACCATTGTTGCAATGAACCATCGCTACCGGCTTGCCATCAGGGGTCGTAACTATATCAAGCTCAGGATATACTTTTGAGAGTGCTTTTTCCAATACTACCATAGCAAAGATAGATGTTCCCGATGATACATTGCCGGTTCGTGCTGCTACGCTGTGAGTGGCCACCATACCTGTCCCGGCATCACCTTCCGGCGGACAAAACGGAATCCCCGGTTTAAGTACACCACTCGGGTCAAGTAACTTTGCCCCTTCTTCTGTAAGCTGTCCGGCATTTTCTCCGGCTACAAGAACCTTTGGCATAATATCCATGAGTTTCCAGTCAAAAGCTTTTTCAAGGACAAGGGAATCGAATATTCCAACCATGCTGGCATTGTAGCTCCCTTTTTCGCTGTCTATGGGGAACATCCCGGAGGCATCACCTATCCCCAAAACTTTTTTGCCGGTAAGTTTGTAGTGAACATATCCCGACAAAGTAGTTATAAAATCGACATTTTTTGCATGATTTTCTCCATTTAAAATAGCCTGATATAAATGTGCAACACTCCAGCGCAAAGGAATATTGTGCCCAAAACTCTCTCTTAAAATGGTTGCTGCCTCGCCGGTACTTGTATTGCGCCATGTACGAAACTCTGTAAGCACATTGTCTTTATTATCCATAGGGATATAACCATGCATCATAGCTGATAATCCTATGCCTGAAATTGCTGTAAGAGGCTCGCCATATTTTTTTTGGAAAGAAGCTGCCAAATCTGCATAAGCGGCCTGGAGTCCTGACCATATTTCGGATAAATGGTATGTCCATACTCCATTTTCCAGCCTATTTTCCCAATTGTGATTTCCTACTGCCACCGGCTTAAAGCTCTCGTCTATTAACACGGATTTTATCCGTGTAGAACCTAATTCGATACCTAAAAAGAGACTTTTCTTCATACATATCCCTCACTTTTTTTTAGTATCATACTATTTTTTACCATTTTTAGCAATCATTTATATGTTTATCATTATTGTATCACCTCTATAATATCTACTGCTTTAGGCGGACATCCCGCAACATAGGTATCATAACCACAAGTACAATTGCCTATCCCAATTACATCAATTGATTTTGAAGTTTTACCCTTAAATCCTTGGCCAATACAAATTTTTTTGTTAATAGTATCGGCTGTACCACCAACCTGATGCAAAGCAAACATCAAAGAAGCATAACATACGGAACACGCAGCATTTTCTTTTATATTCTTATTATGATATTGCTTAGATAAGCGGTTAGCTTTTTGCTGATGTATAGGTTTTTGATTAGAATTTAACTCAATAACTGTAGTTTCCGGCGAATAAAATTCTCCTATATCACTATTACGAGCATAAGCTAAATAGCCGATACTTTCAGGCTTGTAGCCAATTAATTCTGCACAATAAGAATCCAACAACACCGGGTTACGCCCGGCTATAATACGATTAGCTTCTATGGGACTACCTCCTTCTTCAAAGGTTAAGTCTCCACAAATTCCATCTATCACATTGTAATGTATTGGCAGTAATGAAGCTAACGCTGCAATAGGCTTGTGTAGCCCCAGGGTATGAAATCGCCTCATTTCTTTTTCCGGTATGCAACCTTTGAGATTTTTCATACAACAAGTTAAACGTGTTTGGCAATGGGCTTTTAAAACAGGAACATTTATTAGAAATTCAGCATTTAAAGCTTCTTCAGCTATCTGGATTTCCAGGCCATTATATAAAGGATCATCCGGCCTAAGAGTCTTGAAATTAGAATTTTTTAGATCAATCAAAGTAACTCCATATTTTTTTTCCAAATATTCATAGCCACATACTTTATATGCTTTTTGAGTGCTATAACCCACTGCTGAGCTTTCCATTATCTGTATTTTTTGGATGCCAAAATCGTTTAAAAATTGAATTATTCCCTCCAGCACCTCGGGATGTGTAGTTGCACCATTGTTAGGAGGGCTGGGTATTACTAAATTTGGTTTAATGGATACAACCATCCCTTTGCTTAGATAAGAATTGATATCTGATTTTGCCAAAGTATCATAGGTGGTTTTTACCCAATTTTTCCCGTAATTTATTGTTATCATTAATAAGACCCTCCTCCATTTTGTTACCGGTTGAATCAACAAAAAAACCCTGCGGACATAGTCAATGACTACTTAACCGCAGGTTATATAACTATTATCTTTCGTAATCTTTTTTTGTCTTATAAATATGCATACCCGAACTTCGTTTGCTGGAACTGGCAGAGGGTCCTGGCCCAAGTGATGGAGAATCATATGAAAGCTCTTTTGCAAATTTTCTGTTACAAGTATCGCAAAAATTACCAGTTTCAATAGCTGTACCACATCTAGCACACCTAAGTTCGCCTTCCAAACCTTTTGTTATCTGGAGGCGTCCTTCACGTAGATATTCCAAAATGCGTTTGGGGGATACGCCCGTAGCATCAGATGCTTCTGTTATACTGGATAGTGGATATTCTTCAAGATAATCACGTAGCTTTTGAAACTGTTCTTCATCTGCTCTTTCACATTTTGGACATACCGGACTAACGATCTTTGTAAATAAGCGGCCACACTTAGGACAATTCATTACTTTCACTTACTGTCCACCCCCTTCTTTCTATACTTATTTTGGAAAACCAATAGCATCTTTAACTGCTGCAAGCGTACCTTGAGCCATTATGTTGGCTCGTTCTGCATTATTTTTGATAATCCCATCTATATAAGCAGGATCTGCTTGTAGCTCCTTAAAACGTTTCCGGAAAGGTTCAAGCATTGATACAACAGCTTCGCCGGTTTTTGTTTTAATGTAACCATAACCGGGGCTGTCAGCAAATTCCTTTGTACATTCTTCAATTGTATGGTTAGTTGCACAAGCGTAAATGGTTATTAGATTACTTAGCCCGGGCTGCTCTTCCGGATCATATCGAACCTGATTTAAAGAATCTGTCATAGCTCGTTTAAATTTCTTCATTATTGTATCCGGGTCATCTAACAGAAAAATTACATTATTTTCGTTAACCGTCTCAGATTTAGACATTTTTCTGGTAGGGTCATGCAAACTCATGATTTTTGCGCCTACAGGAGCAATATATGGTTCCGGTATTGTAAAAATTTCACCATAGATATTATTAAATCGCATTGCTATGTCGCGGCATAGCTCAAGATGTTGTTTTTGATCTTGTCCTACAGGTACTAAATTAGTTTGAAACAATAAGATATCTGCTGCCTGCAACACAGGGTAAGTATATAACCCTGCATTAATGTTATCTTCATGTTTTTGAGATTTATCCTTAAACTGAGTCATTCGGTTAAGCTCACCCATATGAGTGTAGCAGTTTAATATCCACGAAAGTTCGGAATGAGCCGGGACGTGAGACTGGTAATAGAGAACATTTTCTTTCGGATCAATTCCCAAAGCAATAAACAAGGTAAGAAGATCACGTGCCTTTGTACGAAAAAAGTCAGGATCCTGTCTCACGGTTATAGAGTGCAAATCAACCACACAAAATAGGCAGTTATAATCCTTTTGCAGGTTAACCCAATTTTTAATAGCACCAATGTAGTTAGCTAGTGAAGGCACGCCTGTAGCCTGCATTCCACTGTAAAGAATTTTTTTTTCCAAAACAAAATACCTCCAAACCGTGCAGATGAAGTTTTCCTATGAATAAGATACCACATTTATGTACTGCCCGCAAGTAATAGTAAACCAATTGACGTTTGCAAGCGTACATTAATATAACATAAGTTAAACGAAAGCAAACCAACTGCTAATATATATCTTTATTATACGTTGGAATAGATTGACAATAATACTGCTTTGGATTTATCATAGTAGATAGTGCTGATAATTTAATTTTTAGTTGTCAATTTTTATGTTGAATTCGTACCAGTTCAATATAATTAAAACAGAAATTTCGACAAAATTAGATGTTAAATTTCAATTTTATATAAATTTATATTAAACCTGTTCTCTAACAGCTAGCGGACAGGTTTTGTTGAGGGGATGAAAGACATTAGCATCAAAAAGACAAAACGGCTTTATTTAAAGCTTATTGTAGGCATTGCATTAATAGCAGCCATGGGTCTGTCTCTGTATGTAATAGTAGTCAATACAGTTATACGTGAAATGGTGTATACCAATGCCATAGGAGTAATCCGTAATCAAAGTACTATTTATGCTCTTGAAGTTGAAGTTTGGCTTAGTGATAGGGGGAGCAACATAGAAATAAACCACGCTGAAGAGGATCTTCGTAGTGCTGTATCAGTTTTAATGCGGCAAATTCAAAACCGTTCTGATGGTTATGTATTTTTGATTGGCGAGAGTGGTGAGATTTTATTCCATCCAAATTCGGCATTTGCACCTGCCGGAGAAAGAATTCATAACATATCTGAAATACCGGCCTATACATTATTGAGAGGAAATAATATAGGCGGACAGACATTTGAATTTACAGATACTAACGGAACACCTTCGTACTTAATGCCCACTACTTTACAAATGATACCATGGACTTTTGTTTCTGTTGTTCCCATAAGTAATGTAAATGGCCCTGTCTTTACCACTTTGGCAACAGCTTTAGGATCTGCTTCATTTTTACTAAGTCTAGTAATTATATTTGTTATTGTGTATATGGCTATCACCATTAAAAAAGCTATTACAACCTCAGTAAATGACTTTAGAGCCTCTTCTTTGGCACTGTCGTCCGGAGGTGTTTCACGCAATATTAAAACAGATACTTCATTTGGTCTTAATGAAATGGACGAGGAATTTAACCGCAACCTGGATATTGTTGCTCACTTAATAAGAGATATCTCTGCAATGAACAACGAACATGCCAACGGCAATTATAAATCAAGGATAGATAGTGCGTTTTATGAGGGTGGCTTTCAAACCATAGCTTTGGGTGTAAATGCAATGGTAGAACAACATACAGAATCTAAAATTGAAATTTTAGATTGCATTTCTAACATAGTAAGCGGAGACTTTGCTGCTCACATACGAAATTTTCCGGGGGACGAGGCTTATATCAATAACTCCATAGAAGGCTTGCGAGAGAATATCTATAATATTGCTAATGCTGTCAGTAATGCAGCCAGAAATGCGCAAGATGGCAACATTGATTATTCTTTAGATCCTACCAGATATAAGGGAGAATGGGTTAGCCTTATTGAAGAATTGAATGGTATTCTTGTTGCTATGGGGAACCCGCTTAGAGAAACTACTCAAGTGCTGGATGCTATTAAGCAAGGAGATTTTAGCGCAAGTGTAGAAGGTCAATTTAAAGGTGCTTTTTTATCTATTAAAGAGGCAATAAACACAACAAGCAAAGAGATTTCATCCTATATTGATGAAATTAACGATGTGCTTTCTTATCTGGCAAAAGGAGATTTAAACCACACTATAAATCGTCCATATATAGGACAGTTTGCCTCTATCAAAGACTCAATTAATGCTATATCTGAAAAATTAAACGGAACTATCAAAGAAATTACAATTGCCACAAATCAAGTATCTATAGGTGCAGAGCAAATTTCTCAAAATGCTAATAGGCTGGCACAGGGTGCAGTAACGCAAGCTGCAACTGTAGAAGAATTAGTATCCGTTACTGCAAGCATAAATTCACAGTCACAAAAAAATGCGCAAAATGCACAAAATGGGGCTGTATTGATGGAAACTGCTAAAGAGGCAGCAGAAGCAGGTGATACCGAAATGGTAGCGTTATTGGAAGCTATGGATGCTATTTCCCTATCTTCCGGTAACATTACTACAATTATTAAGACCATCGAAAGCATAGCATTTCAAACAAATTTGCTGGCATTAAATGCTGCTGTAGAAGCCGCAAGAGCCGGAGAACATGGCAAAGGGTTTGCCGTTGTAGCCGAAGAAGTTAGAAACCTTGCTACCAGAAGCAGTGAAGCCGCAAGGCAAACCAGTGGGATGATAGAAGAATCACTTAATCATGTAAACGAAGGAACAAAAAAGGCCAACGACACTGCCGGCAGTCTTGAACGCATTGTATCTACCGTCAAAGAAGTTTCAGAAGTTATTAATCAAATTTATCAGTCATCATTAGAACAAACTGATGCTATTGGTAGTATAGACATAGGTTTATCTCATATCAGTGAGGTTGTACAAGAAAATTCAGCTACCAGTCAAGAAACTGCATCTGCCGCCCAGGAACAAAATACACTAACTGATGAGTTGCGGCAAAAAATGACTTATTTCCATACAAGTTAAAAATTTTTTATAAATTTGATAAAAAACTAACCAAGGTGATGTAATGATTTCAAAACATCACCTTGGTTATATTAGTACCATTTTTTTCATCCTTATGTTTTTTTATCCTATTATAACTTACCTTGCTTTCTTTTGCTGATTTTTTATGTCATCACCCGCTATTTCCAAGCAAGAAAAAGTCAGCATCTATGTTTCATTGCACGTAAGGCATTTCGCTTCCAAGTCGGCAATCCGTCTTTTCCTGCAAATGGAAATTGTGGATAGATAACTTTAAGGTAGGTGTTTTCGTCCATATCTAATATAGCTTCGGGCTGAAGAAGTGGCTCAAGCTGTGAAAGTAGTGGATACTCTTCTGTTTCAGTAAACTTGCCTTTGTTTAAAGGGCATATATCCTGACAAGCATCGCAGCCAAACAATCTTGTACCCATGGCTTTTTCATCAGCTTCATTTGGATCATCTTTGCTATATAGCAACCGTGGAATGCATCTGCCTCTATCCATTGATAAACTGCCGGATAATGCTTTGGTTGGACATATCTGTACGCATTTCAGGCAATTCTCACTACATCCGGGTACTAAAGTATTTTCTGATGCAGTATCGTAGTCCAATATTGTATCAACTACCCAGACATCAATCCCATTATATGAGCCATGGGCTTTCGTATAAAAAAAGTTGTTACATCCAAAGTGCCCTAAGCCGGCTTTAAATGCTGCTATTCTGTCAGGTATGGATGCCTTTACAATAAAGCATCTGTTGGCCGCCAAAAAAGTTTCAAATTCCATCTTTGAACGATGTTCATGAGAATAAAAAGGGTAGCGGCTAAACAAATAATACTTTCCAATACGACCATTTAATGATTCAGGAATTTTATATTGGGTATAACCACGGATACATACGATGATAGATTTTGCTTGTTTAGGTGGTTCGACCAATCCATATAAAGGTTCATAAAGGTCTTTGGATTTAGGAAAAGCTTTAACACGTTCGTCTAAAGCTTGACGATATTCTTCAAATGGTGCGGCCGGGATAATACCACAGCCACTATAGCCTAATTGCAAAGCTTTTTTTTTGATATCTTTTGATTGCACGTTGCATTCCCGCCTTCTATAAGTCTAATTTTAGTCATTGCAATGGATTTTAGACCTGTCCGGTCCTTTTTTGCACAAGCCATTTATATATTGTCTGTTTGCCAATATTCACGTATTTCCACGTCCCCACGGGCTTTCTTGCCCCGGGGCACAAAAGCCGTTTTCACTGACATCTCCATTATAAGTTTCCCCGGCGATTTTCATTGTAGTAGAATGTTTCAAGTGCAATTTATTCAATGTATAGGCTATATGGTCAATTAGCCCATCTTTGCGAAAACTCGCTTTTTTATGCTCCAAAATTTCATTGCAACTATACGTTAGCAATGTCTGTAGTGAGTGAATATCACATCGTTTGAGCGTATTGTATAAACGCACCGGCAAATCAAACTCTTCAACATCCAATTTAATGCCTTGGAGATTTGGAAAGGCATCGCCAAGTTTCATGTCATAGTTCAAATTCATTTTTAAGCCCTCCTGTTTGTATCCCTTCCGTCAATCATTTTGTGGATGAGGTGGTCATACGCTTCTCACATTAGCAGTTCCATATCCACGACAATTTCGCGTTGTAGGCAAATAACTTGTTCCTTTATTTTGGGGTTCATGGTCGGCTTTTTACTCTGCCGCTTTGAAATTATATAATGGTTTAATTGTTTTCACAATTTCCACAGTATCCCCAATATTAGCAATAATTGCCTCCATTGGCTGATATGCAAAAGGTGCTTCGTCAAGTGTGCTTTGATTTATTGTTGAAGAATATATCCCCTTCATAGCTTTTTGATATTGGCTTAATGTGATGCTTGCTTTGGCTTCGGAGCGGCTCATGATGCGCCCTGCACCGTGGGGGGCAGAATAATTCCAATCTTCGTTACCTTTGCCAATGCAAATTAAACTTCCATCACGCATATTCATGGGAATTAACAGGCGTTCGCCTTTCTGTGCTGACACCGCACCTTTGCGTAGAATGTCTGTTTCAAGGTCAATATAATTGTGTATGGTGGCAAATTGCTCTGTTATTTTCAATTTGACTCTTTTTTCCAATTCTCTCACGATAGCTTTGCGATTCAAATCAGCATAATCTTGTATAATAGCCATGTCGTGGAGATAATCATCAAGCATCGTGCCTTCCAAATAAGCCAGTACCCTATCTGCACCTTTGCCCTTTCGACCCAAATTGTCTGCGGCAGCATTCTGATACCAATCGCACACTTGCTTGCCAAGGTTGCGACTGCCGGAATGTATAATAAGGTAGAGTTGTCCTTCTTCATCACTTCCTAATTCTATGAAGTGATTGCCTCCACCCAATGTACCGATGGATAATGCGCCTCGCTTGGCATCAATATGTTTTGCACAGCGTAGAGTAGTCAAGTCTATTTCCTCATTAAAATGGTGCGGCTCTTTTCGTATGGAAAAGCCGGCAGGGATATATTGGTGAATGGCTTTGTCCAGTTGCCCCAAATCTACACGTTTATTTTTGAGAATAGCGGTTTCCATGCCGCATCCAATATCTACACCAACAAGATTTGGTACAACTTTGTCAGTAATCGTCATCGTTGTGCCGATAGTACAACCCATCCCGGCGTGAACGTCCGGCATGATTCGGATTTTACTGCCGGAAATAAATTCTTGGTTCAGCAGATGTTCAATTTGCTGGATGGCACTTGGTTCAGCATTATCTGTGAACATTTTTGCGGTGTTGTATCTTCCTTGAAGTTCGACCATAGTTTTTATCATCTCCTGTTGGATATTTACAAATAATATTATAATCTTGGGTCAACGGGTTCGCTTTCCATTGCAAGTACTCCAAACACACATTCGTGAACACGATAAAGTGGCTCGTTACGCACAAATCGTTCCAGTGATTCTACCCCAAGAGCAAATTCACTTAAAGCCATGCTTCGTTTCTTTGTCAAAGAGCGTTTTTTTAATCGCTCCAAATTTTCACCATAGGCATATTCTGCACCATAAATAATACGCAAATATTCTTTGCCTCGGCATTTCATAGCGGGCTGAAGCAACTCCATGCCCTTCTTGGCAATAAAATCATAAGGCTTCACCACCATGCCTTCACTTCCGAAAGTGGTCAATTCTTCCCACCATTTAATTCCGGTGGTGATGCTATTTGCATCATGTAAATCCACAATCAAATTGGATGTAGCTATAAAAATGGAATCTGTCATGTACTTTGCTATGGTTTCCATGTGCCACGCATGGCTTTCTCCAAACCATGTATTGCCTTCTGTTGCCATAATGTGGAACGGAGCAATTTTATAATCGTCTAAATGCTTAACATCCCAACAATAGCCACGATATGCAGTAGTATAGCGGCTTATGGCATCTGCCCTACCTTGGTATCGTTCTTGCAATTCAGACAGCAGGGCATTTTCACCCAATTGTTCCATTGACTTGCTAATGGCATCTATCGCCGCAGAAATACCATGTTTTCCGGCACATCCAACAGGGGCATATTGTTCTTCCAATAACTTCTGTGCCTTGGCAGACCATGGCATGATTTCGCAGTCAAGGCACAGCCAATCCGTGCTAAATGCATCCCAAAATCCTGATGCATACAGCAAGTTTTGTAAGTGAACCAAGAGTGCAGTTTCTTTTTTAGCATCATCAAAAAATTGTCTGCCTGTTCGTGTGTAAATAATGCCAAAGCTACCATCATTTATTTTGAATCGCTTTTCCGCAGTTTCTCTATCTTTGCACAGCACAATTACGCCACGCGAACCCATGTGCTTCTGCTGGCATATAACTTTGGCGATGCCTTTGTTTTTGTAATAATCGAAAGCCTCGCTCGGATATTCCAAATAATGTGCTAATTTGCCGGTTTCACATGGTGACATGGTTGGTGGCAAATAAATCAACCAATGGGGGTCTGCGGCAAAGCGGCTCATAATTTCTAAAGCGGCGGCAGAATTTTCTGAGTTAATTTTTATGCTTTTACGCAAAGCAGTGTTCAGATATTTCTGCCCAAGCACATCGTCAATATTTAGCATATCATCATTTATTGACAGTGCGATGGGTTTTGCCGGAACGCAATATTGTGCGAGGGCATCTACTTGCATAATGTTTTTTTCGGGATAGCGTAAGGCGGTCAGTTTGCCACCAAACACGCATCCGGTATCTATGCAAAATGTGTTGTTCACAATCTGCACATCAGGGCATGGTGTATGCCCATAAACAACCGTTGCCCTGCCTCTATAATCATTCGCCCACGGTAAGCGTACAGGCAGACCATATTCGTCTGTTTCACCTGTGGTATCGCCATATAAACAAAAATCACGCACACGACCGCTTGCGCGTCCTTGGTATTTTTCAATAATCCCTGCGTGAGAAACCACAAGTTTACCACTATCAAACACATAATGGCTGACTAAACCATCCAAGAATTTTTTTGTTTCGTTTATAAACTCCTCGCTTTGGTTATAAACTTGTTCCACAGTAATATCCAGCCCATGCGTTAATGTAACATTTGAGCCTTTTAATTTCTTAAACAATTTGGCATCATGGTTTCCGGCAACACAATATGCATTTCCGGCTTGCACCATATCCATAACAAGGCGAAGCACCTCAACATTTTTTGTGCCGCGGTCACATAAATCGCCAAGAAAAACAACCCTGCGCCCATCAGGATGGACGCCGTTTACATAGCCGAGTTTTTCCAATAAGGCGCAAAGTTCATCATAGCAACCGTGAATGTCGCCGATTATATCAAACGCGCCTGTAACGTCTTTTTTGTTGTTCCACAAGGGCTTGCGGATTATTTCCACGTTTGCGATGTCATCTTCACTTTTAAGAACATACACATAACGGAAGCCTTCTTTTTGCAAACGCTTAATAGAGCGGCGGAGTTGTTCACCCTGCCTATAGATTACCTTGCCGCTAAAATTGCGGTCGGTACGTGCTTCATTACGCTCTTTGCATATGTTTTCCGGGACATTTAGCACAATGGCTACAGCATGACAGTCCTGTTGCTTGGCTAATTTTAATAGATTGGCGCGTGCTTCTTTTTGGACATTGGTCGCATCAATAACTGCCAAATTCCCAAGTTCGAGGCGTTTTTGTGCAATATAATAAAGCGCATCAAAAGCCTGTGCTGTTACAAGCTGATTATTTTCGTCATCAGACACAAGTGCGCGAAAATAATCTGACGAAAGCACTTCTGTGGGCTTGAAGTATTTGTTTGCAAATGTGGATTTCCCGCTCCCGGAAACGCCTACAAGTGCCACGACAGCCAGTTCGGGGATTTCTATACGCATAATGTAAACACTCCCATCTGTGTTGGCGCACCATGTATTTCAGATGCCTCGCCTATGTCAGAAAATTTTACTTTATAGCCAAATTTGTCTGCTGTTTTATTCGCCCAATTTTGAAATTCAGCACGAGTCCATTCAAAACGATGGTCGCTATGACGCACATCATCTTCATGCAAATTTGCATAGTTGGTGTTATATTCGCGGTTGGGAGTCGTTAGCACAACCACAGGCGGTTTTGCGAATTCAAAAAGCATTCTCTCAAAAGCAACAAGGCGCGGAATATCCAAATGTTCTATTACCTCAATCACACAGGCGGCATCAAACCCATTAAATCTGGCATCTTTATAGGTAAGCGAACCTTGAAAAAGATTTACACGTTCCAACATGGATTCACTTGCCCGTTCCAATTTTAACCGCTCGTTAGCACGTTTAAGGGCAACATGAGAAACATCTACTCCTGTAATTTGCGTAAATTGCCTATCTTTTACAAGTTGTTTAATTAATCGTCCTTCGCCGCAACCCAAGTCAATTATTTTTTTCGCACCACAATTTTTCAGCGTAGCAATAACACTGTTGAGGCGTTGTGTATTAAGATTTTTAACTGCTTCTTTTTCTTCCGTTTCGGAAAGTATATCCGAGGAAGTCGTATCAGTTTCTGTTAGTCGTTCAAATGCAATGCTTACAAGTGATTTTCTGCGATTAAGATATCTTCCGGTGATGTATGTTCTTTCCGGATGGTTGGGAAGCCAATCTTCGCCTATTCGCAGTAGTTTATCCACTTCGTCCGCACCAACCCAATAATGTTTGTGTCTATCAAATACAGGAATCAGCACATAGATGTGCTTCAGCAAATCTCGTAAGCGAACCTTGCCGCTGATAGTTAAGTTCACATATTTGCTTTCGCCCCATTGCGGGAAATTTTCATCAGATACAAAGGTTTCATATTTTACATCGTACCCAAGCGGCTCGAAAACACTGTTTAATTTGCCTTGCTCGCCACGGCATGGCATCATGGTTATTGTGGCAGATAACTCTAATGGTGAATCGGAAAGGGCTTGGTGTGCATCTGCCCTCCCTGTCATGGCTGTGCCATATACCCTTGAAATGGCTGTACTCATGAAAGAGGATGAAACATACGGACGGTCATTGACATACTCAAATAAACCTCCGCTTGTTGCACCTTCTTTGCCACGGGCAAGGTCTATGGGGTTAATATCCAACAGCAATGCCGCTGTGGTGCGCTCGGCTGAAATTTCCGGGTAAAACACATATGCTTTGCCATGGTTTAGTTCAAAAGTCTGTGGACGATTTGGATTTTTGAACAAAAGATACCCCAAGTCCGATGCGTTTTCCCCTGTGTACGTTATGGTTAAGAGCATGGCTCATCCTCCTGTTTATCACAAAACTTTATTAATCCCATGCGCCTTGCTTCCAATCATGGGCATACATATATTTGCGTACATCCTCTACAATATCTTGTGGCACGTTATCCCAAGCAGTTGTAATATGGGCAGGTGTTTTCCAAATTAAGTATGCATAGTGAGCAATTTCCCATTCCATATCTTCTTTGGCGGCAGCTTCCAATACGGATTCATAGGTGTGTGATGGCTCAAGCAGTAATTTAGAACCATCTACATCATCATGGATATCAACCACAAGGCCGTATTTTTCTCCATTTGCTAAAATTCGGAAACTGACATATTGCCCTCCATCTCTGTAAGAATTTTGGCGAGTTTCCCAGGTAGGAACATTATATCGAACAGGTTTTTTAGTTAGATTTTGTGCAATAATTTCATTTCCACGATTTACAATGCCATATAGTTTGTGTCCATTTTTTGTATTTTCCATTGTGGTATAACCACCCCAGCCATCCCACCATATATCATCCCATTTATATCCGATATCCGGCGATTTTTGGTTTGGCGGGTCATATCGCAAATCAAAAGCACCCCATTTTTGTTTCACTAAATTTTTTACGAAGAAAATCCCGTTTGCTGTTTCTGCTCTTTTAATATCAACATTACATATCGAATAATAATCGGGGTAAATCCAAAAGTCGAAATTTTCATCAACAACTCCATAGTAGCCAATTGCCTTTACTATTGCGAACCCGTCATCACAAAACTCATCGCACCAATCCCATTGCGGTGGCATGGTAATTTCTCCGGACCATCCATCGCAATGACCCCACTTTTCCTCAGCAATATTTAATTCTTTCAGTGTGTAATAATTTAAGTCACTGATGATATTTACATATACACAAACCCAACCGGGATACGGTAATGTCGTTTCATCGCTAAAATCCATAAACTCATCCCATTCGCATACAGTCGAAAAGGGAACACAGGACATATTTGCTAATGGCAGTGCCTTCGTGTGAGCAAGGGGGTAATAACACTGTCCGTCAATAATGCAAGTTGGTTTTATATTTTCCTGATGTGGCGCAGCAAATAAAACCTTTTTGTCGATTATTATCCCTTCGGCTTCGATTTTATTTGCATGATTGTAAACCTTGCATTTTTTCACGTTATTTATTCCTCCCTAAAGTTGTCAACTCATATGTACCATATGGCTTATCGCAATACCTAAATAAATGGATATTCCATTATTGACCGCAGATTCTTAGTATAACATAGGCGGATTGGAACGGAAAGACAATGGTAGGACGTGGCAAAGCCCACGGTTTTTATTTCAAGGTACGGATAGGATATGTTATAATATAAATGAATGTGTTCATGCATCCAATCGGTGACAAAATGGAACCGATTGCGACTTAAAATTTGATATAAGGATGTGACTAAAATGCCTGTTTTTAGGCTATCCAATGATTCAAATAAATTTCCAATACCTGAACTTGCCCGTGATGATGGCCTATTAGCTGTTGGCGGTGATTTAAATCCTGAAAGACTGTTAAATGCATATTCCAACGGAATTTTCCCATGGTATAATCCGGACGAAATGATAAAATGGTGGTGCCCTAAGGATCGTTTTGTTATTTTTCCTGATAAAATCCACATCTCAAATAGCATGAAAAAATTATTAAATAAGACAGCCTTAGAAGTAAAAATAAATACTGACTTTGATTGCATTATGCGAAATTGCCGGATGGCAAGAGAAAATCTCACTTGGATTACTGATGAAATGGAAAGGGCATACAATAAATTGTTTGCCCTTGGCTATGCTTTAAGTGTAGGAATTTATGAAAATAGCGACCTTGTTGGTGGCCTGTATGGTGTAGTTATAGGAAAATGCTTTTTTGGAGAAAGCATGTTTTCAACAATTGATAATGCCTCAAAACTGGCATTAATAAAGTTATCTGAAAAATTAGCAAAAGATAATTTTGTCTTTATTGACTGCCAATTTCATACGGATCATTTGGAAAGTATGGGTGGGCAATATATTTCATGGGCAGAGTACAAACAGCTATTAAACAACTGCCGGGATTGAAGCTGTGTGAAAAACAAAGGTGATATAGCTTGTAACAAAATTGGACATAGCTACATAACATGTAATTAGAACAACCTAGATCCCACTGTATCAAGGGTAACGGTGTTCTTTCAGATAGATAGTCTTGGAGGTTTAAAAAAAATCACATGACACACCTTAACCTGAAAGGAGGGGAATCATGAGTGAATTGTTTATTGTAGAAAATCTTATGCGATATTTAGGTCAAACTGTTACAGTTTTTACTACTAGTGGTGGCTTGTCCGGTAATGGCTTTACCGGCGTTTTAGCCGGAGTCCATTCCGGATGTGTTCGTTTGATTACTGATATTGGCGCAAACCAGTGAATTTAACTACCATAAAATCAACGCACAGCTTAACTAACATTGCTTCATTTTATCACAAGATTCATCAACCCACAAATTGCAACAAACAAAATTTGGTTTTGTATTTTCATAAATTTTTCATAGAAACAGGCTAAGTCACCGCTAGAAGTCAAAGACTTCGTGGCTTAGTCCTGTTTCTATGCTGTTTTTCAGGCTTTTTCATAAAACAATCTGTAAATAAATACAGGCAAACCAAGCGGCGGGCGGCCGCTAAAAATTAAATCAGAAGGAGGACAAGCAATATGAATCATGTAAGCCTGTAGATAAAGTGCTATTTTAAAGCCATTTCCTGCAAGTGAAGTACAAGTAAAAGTATGTTAATTCCCGTTGATACCTGTTGTTTTGTGTTAGCGAGATGCAAGATATAATCCACTAATTTGAGAACATCGACCTGCTCATCGGCTATTTCTCTTGTGATCTACTTAGCATACTTTAAAATCAAGAATTGATTTAAGACTTCTCTTGTCTATTGTACTAAAAAAGCCTACTTCTCGTTTGAAAAGTAGGCTTTGCATATTTAGTAAATCTGTTACCGGTAAACTAAAATCCCCCACTTACGGCAAACAAAATTCCCCATAGTAGAAGGCACTTGTGTAGAATAATGGAAAAAACACAGGAGGCCAAAAAAAGAAATGGTGGGAATAGAAATGTATGCAGAAATAAAAAACGTAAATTAATGGGATATTCAAAAAGAGTATGTGCGAGAGAATTAAATGTGGATAGGAAAACAATCCGGAAATATTGGGACATGGAGGAAGGAGAGTACGCAGGAGTAGTAATAGAGTCGAAAAGGCGAACAAGAGGGCTAGATGAATATAGAAACTTCATAGTGGGGCGTTTAAATGAATATCCGGAGATAACAAGTGCCATTACAGAAGATCATCTGAGAAAAGACGTACTTAAAGCATTTGAAACTCTTGATGGTGCAAAAGAATATATTGACCGAATCATAGTAAAGTACCCAAGATATGTGAGAGATCAGCTAATCATCATACGAAACACCCAAAAAAGTTATGAGATGGCTGAATTGCAAAAAGCAATAGACTATTGCTTAGAGAGAGAACTCATAAGTGCAAATGATTTTCGCGATACATTAGCATATTTCAGAGCAGCGGAAGCACCGATAGAACCACGGAAGGTAAGTCTGCCTACGAAATATTCATTAATCGTGGCGCAGGCACGTCCGGTCAATGCCTATATTCAAGCATTTGATGGCAACAAAAGGGGGGGAATATATCATGAATCACGAAATTATTTCCCTTGCAAAGCAATTCCGTCTAAGTTCCCTATACGATGGTATTATCTCAGTTAATGAAGATGCAAGCCATGAGGATTTTATTCTTGATGTCCTTAGGAAAGAGGCTGCCCTCCGTGATGAACGCACAACAAAGGAGCACCTCAAACATGCCTGCTTTCCTTCTTTTAAGAGTTTTGATGACTTTGACTGTTCTTTTCAAAAGGGGGGGTTAATCTCAAGCAGATAAAAACCTTGGCTAAGCCGGAATGGCCGGATTCTTTATTCAATCTTATTCTTATCGGTTCGCCCGGTACAGGTAAAACTCATATAGCCCTTGCTGAGCCTTCACTTTTCGCTTGCTCTCGTGTAGTGGAAGCGGTGGCGGGTGGTATACTGCGTTTAAAGACGGGGGTTGATATGGTGAATTCTGCCCATCATCTCATCCCCCGTCGCCTACTTGCGAGCCACCACCCGCCAAAAATTTTGTCAAGGCATTTTCACCGCCTTGACAAAATTTTAGCCGCAACGGAGCCTTTTTCGTTGAAGGCTTTTACAAATATATACATTTTGGTTTTGCGGCTTTATTTTTTTGGTTTTAATTTACTTTATTGTTATGTTTTTTGGGGGATTTTTATTTGCCTAAACCGGGGGATTTCTGCTTGACAGTGACAGTTTTAGGTTATTGGCACATCTATTATATGGCTGCATTTGGCATTTTTCAAGATATTAAACAGGCTCTCATGAGTTGAAACATAATGCTTGGGTTACTCCATATAATCTCAATGGAAAGTACTATATATCATTTATGGATAGTAAAAAAGCGGCTACGCCGCTTTTTTACTATCCTGATATTTCCTTTCTTCATTAGCGATAGCCTACTGCAAAATTTTAAGGTGATAAACTATTTACATTAAGAACTTACATTTGGTGTGTTGTCGTTAGTAGTTTGCTTTTTTTGTTTTTTATTATCCTTATTTTTAGCCATGTGGAATCACCTCCATTTCTACTTGTAATTATTATTCCACGCTTAATCAAAAATATAAGTCATTTCACTAACTAGGATTATTATCCAGCAAATTAAAATTTGCAAACAAAAAGGGGCAATGATACCAATGTCCACAGGTTAAGAAAATTTTGAAAATATAGCAGAAAAACAGCTAAAACACTTGACAAAGGAGAGACGCCCCAAAAATCGTGAGAACACATTGTAATCAATGGTGTACCTCAAGAATATTGGAAGTGACTGTGGTGAAATTAATACAAGACCAAATTTTGGCGGAACACCCATGCCGGTAAATGCCCTAACAGAAGCGAAAAATCAAGGTATTCTCTCTCGTTTCATGAAGCAGTTCGAGAAGTTAGACCTGCTTATATGTGACGAATGGGGTTACGTCCCCATCGACTCTGACGGGTCGAAACTGCTCTTTCAAGTTGTTTCGGAGTGCTACGAAAGGAAGTCTGTAATAATCACTACAAACCTTGAGTTTGCTCGCCGGAACGACATTTTCACCGATACCAAGATTACCGCCGCTCTGCTTGATAGGATAATCCACCATTCTCACCTGTTGGATTATACAGAGCGAGAATCCAGACGGTTGCATGATGCCCTCTTGAACATCAAGGCCACGGGATAGCATTGTGGAAACCATGGAAAATCTAATTCGTTAAGTGGCTGTTTCCGGTTTCCCACAGTTACCACAACGCCTGCTACCACTAAAGACCAATATGATGATTGATAAAAAAAGAACGGCTTGCGCCGTATTATCCAATCACCATTGTTTACATTTATTGGCAATCACTGCTGCACTTTTATATTGACAAACACAGTATGGGCGATAAACACAAGACCGTAAAGGAGATTGGCAATCCTTCGGGCCAGGAAGCATGGGTACGAGCATAATGATACTCCTGTCCAGCCACAACCTTAGCGGCGAGTACGCAGACGTAATGGGGGCAGCAGCACGAGAACCGTGCCGGGGTGAGATTCCCGTGGGGCTGTTGCTAAAAAGCCCTCCGTAATTGTAACAACGCCTAACACCGAAGGCGTAAAAGGTGGTGCGTTTCTAAATAAATTGGCTAGGCTGACTTTTTGAGCCTGTTGTTTAGGTTTTTGAAAATTAAGCGTCTAGTCATTGTTTATGTTGAAATTGCACAAGGGCGAGATATATCCTTGTGCAATTTTGCATCTGCATAGAATGACAAGTTTCTAAGCCGTTTTTATCGGCATATATTTTATGGATAGAGTTTAGAAGGAGGGGGCGCACATGAATGATGCGGTTGAAATAGGTGGTATAAAGTATAAGATGAAACAAACGGCAGATAACATTACCCTTCAAAGGTACAATGAAAAACATAAGATGTGGGTAAATCTTCACTTCCCAAAGGGCAACCATGATGAGGGTAAAAGAATTGAAGATGAAATTATACAAATCCTCTCGAACCAGTATATAGAGCGGAACGCCCAAGCGGTTATTACCCCTTCTTAAAAATAATCGAAAAAAAATTCGCAAAATTAAAAATAGAGGTTGCGCTTTCTAATCTGGCGCGCTATACTTATTAAGGTAGTATAATTGTAGTGTGAATGGAGGTGATTGTACGTGACGAAAACAACGAGGGTTGGTTGCCTATACCGTGTTTCCACTAAGAAGCAAGTAGAGGAAAATGACATACCCATGCAAAAAAACGCCTGTACTGCGTTTATTGAATCTATGCCAAGCTGGGTTTTGGCAAAGGAATATTACGAAAAAGGCGTTTCAGGGTATCATGTATCGGCAGAGCAAAGGTATGTTTTGCAGCAGGCTCGTTCTGATGCTGAAAATGGGCTGTTTGATGTTCTACTGGTTTTCATGTTTGACCGTTTAGGACGGCGCGAAGATGAAACCCCTTTTATTGTTGAATGGTTTGTTGGACAAGGTATAGAAGTATGGAGTGTCAAGGAGGGACAGCAACGCTTCGATAACAGGGCTGATAAGCTGATAAACTACATTCGTTTCTGGCAATCAGGCGGCGAGAGTGAAAAAACCTCCATACGTGTTAAGGAAAAGCACAAGCAAATGGTTGAAGATGGGGTTTTTCGTGGCGGTACACCACCATATGGTTATAAGTTAGTAGAATCCGAAAACAAGAACCAAAAGGGCTATAAGCTAAAAGAACTCGCTATTGATGAAAAAGAAAGCGAGGTTGTTAAAACTATATTCAAACTTGTATGTGAAAATGGGTATGGAGGGCATAGAGTAGCCAAATACCTAAACGAAAGGGAAATCAAAACAAAAAGAGGTAACTACTGGACAACTGATACCATTATGTCCTTGCTTAAAAACCCCATTTATAAAGGTTATTATGTGTCGGGCAAAAGACCGTCCACACGTGGAGAAAGTAAAAGAGTATCTTCTGATAATTGGGTTTACTCTAATGAACGACTTCCACACCTAATAATTGTTGATGAACAGATATGGAATAACGCAGAAGAAATTAGGGAATCAAGAAAAGTAAAAACCGGCAAATATCCAAGACAGACAAAAGGTCCATTACTCTTTGTTGGGTTGGCGAAATGTTCTGTATGCGGTGCAAATTTAGGTTCGAGATATGCGGTTAAAAAATGGACGAGAAAAAAAGACAACCAAGAAATTAAATTTTTGCAACCAAAATATATATGCTTTGGGCGTAGAGCAACCACTCCATGCACAGGACAACGGACTTTTAGCCAAAAGAAAATTGACCCTGTTGTTATGGAGGAAGTGTATGCTTATCTGAATACCTTGCAAACGCTGGATTTATCGTCAAAAATAGATGCTATGCAAGGTAAGATTAAGCAGAATACAGAAAGCGACTTGCAAGATATAAGGAAACAAATCACCAAATCCGAAAAGGAACTGGAACTGCTTAACAATGAAATCATCAAAACGCTAACGAATGAGAGCAGTTTCACAGCCGAGCAACTCTCCAAAATAATTAGCAAAAAAGAGGACGAGTTGGAACAGCTACAACAAGGCGAGGTAAAGCTATCCGAAGAACTCTCTATTAGCCTAAAGGAAGTAAACGCTTTTGTTGAACTACAGACGATGATACCAAACTGGCGGCAAGAGTTTGAAGCATCAGAAGTAGATGTACAAAAAATGTTGGTAGCAAAACTTATAGATTCTGTGGTTATTTCAAGCGACAGCATAGATGTTCATTTCAAATTTAATCTGTTTGACTTGGACCCGGCATAGAATGGGGTGCATCATGTGAAAACTAAGAGAGTTGTTTGTCTATATCGTGTAAGCACGAAAACACAGCTAACCAATGATGATATTCCCATGCAGATAAAAGCCTGTGCCGACTTTATAAAAAAACAACGGACTTGGAAACTGGAAAAGGAGTACACAGAAAAAGGCGTGTCGGGCTATCATAAATCAGCTAAAGAGCGTGATGTATTAGTACAGCTTCAAAAAGATGCCGTTGCCGGGTTGTTTGATGTTCTTCTTGTTTTCATGTTTGACCGTTTGGGTAGGCGTGAGGACGAAACCCCATTTGTGGTTGAGTGGCTCGTAAGTCAAGGCATTGAAGTATGGAGCGTTAGCGAAGGACAGCAAACCTTTGATGACCATACCGACAAGCTAATAAACTATATACACTACTGGCAATCAAGTGGTGAAAGTGAACACACCTCTATACGTGTTGCCGAAAAACATAATCAATTAGTCGTGGACGGCAAATTTCGTGGAGGATGTGCGCCATATGGCTATAGGTTAGAATATTCGGGCGAGTACAACCGAAAAGGCTATGAGCGTAAGAAACTCGTTATACATGAGCTGGAAGCAACGGTTGTTAGAAGAGTTTTTGAATTATCCTCCGACATAAACATGGGCAGTTATCGAGTGGCGCAAATTCTAAATGACGAAGGATTGACTACCCAACGAGGTAAAAAATGGACTGTACAAACAATCTTACGAATGTTAAGGAATCCTGTATACAAGGGTGACTATGTTGCAGGAAAGGTAAGAAGAAAACGTGGCAAGCCCGTTACATCCAAAAAAGAAACTTGGGTACATTCAAGAGAGCTTGTAAAGGAATTGACGGTCGTAGACGTTGCCTTGTGGGAACAAGTAAATGCGAATATAAGCCAACGTGACACAAGAGCGGGCGCAACCCCACATGATAAAAGCGGATTCTTATTGACCAACGTTGCGTATTGCAGTTATTGCAAAGCAAAAATGCACCCAAGAATCAGCCGCTCGAAGCGACAACTTAAAGGAACAGGCGAAATAGCCGTTTACAGTTCAAAATACTATTTTTGCCCCAAGAAAGCACGGCAAGGTGACTGCGATGGTTATGTACAGCACGGCATCAAGAGAATTGAAGCCGCCTTGTTGGATGAAATATATGCATACTTGGATAGTATCAAGGCTATGGATATATCACGCACGATTATGAACCGCAAGGCTAAACTTCTAAAAGGGCAATCCGAAACAATAAAGCCTATGCTACAAAAAATAGCCACTCTAAAAAAAGAAGTAGCTAGACTCGAAGAAGAAATTTTGAAATGCCTAGCTGGTGAATCGGCATTTACGCAAAAACAACTATCAGAAGCCATGAGCGATAAAGTAAGCGAGTTGTCTGCAATGGAGCATGAGGTCAAAACCGAAAAAGAAAAGACAGCAGTAGCTATCAATCGCTTAGACGAATTAACTGTTTTCAGAAAGTTGGTTGTATCGTGGAAAAAGGAATTTTCACGAGCCAATACCGAAACGCAAAGTGCTTTAATCAGTATGGTCATAGACCATGTACATATCGCCCGTGATTCGGTCGATATTAAATTCAAATACAACCACCATGATATAGAAGATATTTATGGTGGCAAAATTATAAGGCAAGGGGGTGCACCACCCGCTTGTCCAATCGGAAGTTCTTGCGATGGATGCTGGGGCGATCGTTGTGAAAGAGGTATTGGCAGTCCTCCGCTTGGTGGTAATAGAGGCGGGGATTGCTGTGGACGCCGTGGCTGGGGATGGAACCCTGCTTGGCGTGGAAGCAGTTGTGGTTGCGGCTGGGGATCAAATCGTTGGGGTTGGGGCGGTTATAACTGGCTTGGCTCTGTAGCGGAAATACCGGTTAGCAAAATTGTTAACTTTACCCATAATACAATCTAAAAATGAAATTAGAAGTACAATAAATTAAAAATAGACGAGGCTGTTATAAAATCAAAACCTAATGTTTTGTTCTTTTAGAGCAGCCCCGTCTAAAATTTGTTCATTTTCACTTGCTAAAAATATTTCTTGCAACATGAACACCGGCGGCTCCTGCTTGAGCCAATCCACGTGTTACTCCTGCACCATCTCCTGCGCAATATAAACCACTTATGGCAGTTTGAAGGTTGCTATCTAAATTTGGTCTTGCAGAATAAAATTTTGCTTCCACACCGTAAAATAGTGTGCTATCTGATGCAAAGCCGGGTGTTACTACATCTAAAGCATATGTCATCTCTACAATGCTTTTTAGGGTATTGTATGGCAACACCAAACCCAAATCGCCCGGCATAGCTTCTTTAAGGGTTGGTTCTAAAAAACCTTCCCGGATGCGTTTTTCTGTAGAGCGGCGTCCGCGAATAAGGTCACCAAATCTCTGAATGATAACCCCTCCGTTAGAGAGGTCATTAGCACGTTTACATATCTCCCTGGCATACTCGTTAGGTTTGTTAAAAGGACTGGTAAATTTATGTGAAACTAACAATGCAAAATTTGTATTTCTTGAACCATATTGAGGATCAAAAAAGGCATGTCCATTAGCTGCCATTACACCGGAATGATTTTCTACAACTACATGCCCTGATGGATTAGCGCAAAAAGTTCGTACTGCCATTCCTGTAGAAGAATTGAAAATAAGTTTGGCTTCATATAAATGACGATTAATATCTTGCATCACTACATCAGATACTTCTGCACGTACGCCAATATCTACTTGATTGCAAGCCATAGGAATTTTACGCTTGGAAAGAATATCAGCAAGCCAAGCAGAGCCGTCTCGACCCGGAGCAATTAAAATATTTTTTGCTTCAAGAGTGTAGCCATCAGCAGTAATAACACCTGTCGCTTTTTGTATACCGGAAGAATCTTGGCTTGATGTAAGAATATCGGTTACTTCTATGGCAAAGCGCATCTCTATTTTATCTTGCAAAAAATCAAAAATTGACTGCATAACTTTTAGGTTTATTTCTGTACCTAAATGGCGGACTTTGGCGCGCAGCAATTTCATTCCGGCACCATATACTTTTTGTTCAATAAGGCGCACTTCCTCAGTATCAGGGTCTGTAATTTGGTTCGGGGCACCATGAGATAAGTTAATAGAGTCTACATAATTTATAAGTTTTAGTAGCTTTGAATGCGGCATATACTCACCAAGCCATCCGCCAAATTCTGTTGTTATATTAAATTTGCCATCAGAATAAGCACCGGCACCACCAAAACCGGATGTAATGGAGCAGGCGGGAAGGCATCCGGCGGGTAGCTTGTCTCCTTTGGATGTAGGGCAAAATTTGATTTTACCTTGTAAAATTGGACATTTTCGGGCATAAATATCTTGCCCGCGTTCTAAAAGGAGAACCTTGGCATCGGGCGCAAGCTTCATAGCCTCATAAGCGGCAAAAATACCTGCCGGCCCGGCACCTACAATAATAAAGTCATAAATCATTTATATTTTCACTCCTAACGAATGTTATCATAGGTGAAATATACCACAATTAGTTAAAAATCACCACCACCCGCTGAGCCCATTGGCACATTGAATAGTTCACCAACCGCATATCGCAGCCTTTCGCCTGTTCTGTCATCCATGAAATAGCGGGCGATTTCAAACTGTACCCCAGCTAAAGGCTCTTGGGTTACACCGTCTATTTTTCGGATGGCATAATCCGGGTAACGGTAATTCCGTACAGTTACAATGTACTCATTATCTACGCCAACAGCGAACACAACAGGGTCAGCGGCTTCATAACCGGGCAATGGGCGGGTTTCGGTAATTACCCATGTATTAGCCGGGAGATTAGCAAGACGAATCATACCGGCCGCATCTGTAGTAAACTCGAAGCTGTTATTAGCAGCGTTCTGCAATTGGTCGCCAGCAAGTGTCGAAACTTCCAAGACAATTACAATGCACGATATTGTCATTGGTCTTGTTATCAATATTTTAGAATTTGGACTTTGTATTGATACTCTTGCTTCACATTTTTAGCACATGACCAAAGACAGTACACTTAAAAACAAAAAACCAGCAAATCATTAGATTCACTGGCTTTCCAGTAAGTACGGAGGGTAAGGGATTCGAACCCTTGCGACGTTTCCGTCAAACGGTTTTCAAGTTTTCTTCCCTCAGTGGAAGTTAGCTGAATCAGTTGGAAGATATAGTACGTTAAAGACGGCGAAAAGTCAAGGAAACACTGACTTTTCGCCGTCTTTTTTGCGTTTGAGCAGTAACCATGCGGGTTTGCGGGAAACGGCGATTTAGCAAAAATTTTTGCACGTTGGGCAAACATCAGACAAACATTGTCCACTCAATCAAACACATTTATTGTGCGGCACAACGGCATTTGGATTTTCGGCTTCTCGGAAATCGGGCAAACATTTTTATAGTTTTCAAATTCGTACAGATTAGCGTCTACCTACTATTGACAAATATTCCAAACATGGAGGACGCTATGAATCAAGTAAAGCAAGGAAAGTATGAATCGTTACGAGAACAGTACCCGCCGCACATCAGCCTTGACCAGCTACACAGAATATGCGGGATAGCAAAACGGAGTGCGAAATATCTCGTTGAACATGGAATTATTCCCGCCCAAGACACGGGCAGGCAGACATGGCGGTATAAAATCGCCCTTGATGATGTCATTATTTATCTTCGCCGCCGTGAACAAGTTGGCAGTATGATACCCTCGCGGGGTAGTATCTTCCCGCAAGAATCCTACTCGCAAAATGAGTACCCGTAAATGCTTCGCACAAATGGTACTACCAGGGCATGAATCGGATATTGCTGAGTATTTTAACTTCATTTATGCGGAGTATGATGATTTGCTGACTACCGTTGATGTCGTTGAAATGACAGGGCTTGAAAAAAGCACGGTATTGAAATTGCTGAAAGCCGGGGCTATCAAGTCAATAACGACCAACCCGAAGTATCTCATACCCAAACCATACCTATTAGAATTTGTCATAACGCCACGGTTTATCAATTATCGGACAAACTCAGAGCAATTCAAAAAAATATTAGGGGGTTTTGAGATATGGACAAATGCAAAATCATAACCGTTGCCAATCAAAAAGGCGGCACAGGTAAGACAACCACCGCCTGTAACCTGGGCTATGCCTTGGCAGAACAAGGCTACAAGGTGCTTCTTGTGGATTTTGACCCACAATCTAACTTGTCTATGAGCTTTGGGATTGAACGTCCCAACGAATTAACGCTATCCATGCACAATCTACTGGCGATGGTAATGGACGGTGAAACTCTACCAGAGAAGGCTTACTATATCATGCACGGCTCAAAGGTGGATATTATCCCCTGCAACATAAACCTTTCCGTCACGGAAATAAATTTACGTGACGAATTAGGCGGGGAGCATACGCTATCAGAACTACTTGAACCATTGCGGAGTGACTACCATTTTATAATCGTAGACACCAATCCATACCTTGGGTTACTCACTATCAATGCTTTGGCTGCTTGTGATGAAGTCATTATACCTGTAAGCCCACAATTATGGTCAGCTACGGGCTTAACGGATTTGCTACAAACTATTTTCAAGGTTAAACGCAAAATTAATTCACGGATAACGATTGCGGGGATTGTGCTAACCATATGTGACGAGCGTACAAGGTTGTTCCGTGAAGCAAAGAAACTTCTGGATGATTTTTGTGGTGATAGAATCAAGATGTTCAAAGCTCGCATCCCCAATACGGTAAAAGTCGGGGAAGCAAACTACGCAAGCCGTAGCATTTTGGAATATTCGGCAGACAGTAAGGCGGCACTTGCCTACAAAAACTTTGCACTGGAGGTAAGCAGTCATGCCAAATAACAAGAACATAGCCAAACCACGGCTACAAAATCTTGACGATTTATTTCAGCTTAATGATGGCGTAAACCCATTGGAACAGACTATGCCGATAATGCAGACCCAGCCCGCAAATAAACGTGCCGTAACTTCTGTTGCTGTTGAACAGCTAACCCCGTTCAAAGACCATCCATTCCACTTATACGCTGGAGAACGCTTAGATGATATGGTTGCAAGCATTAAGGCAAATGGCGTACTTGTGCCGATTATCGTTCGCAAGGTGGGTAGCATTTTAGAAATATTGTCCGGGCATAACCGAGTAGAAGCCGCCAAACTGACAGAACTCACGGAAGTACCTGCTTTAGTGTTTGAGGATATTTCTGATGAGGACGCAATGGTATATGTGGTTGAAACTAACCTTATACAGCGTTCATTTAAAACCAAGATTAAACAGCTTTTGGTTATGACAAAGGGCGTAGCGTTTGATTATAAAATCAGACACTACGCCCTTTGCAATATCCAAAAACAATATTGATAAGTTTAGATAGCTTTACAGAGGGCTTCTACTTCGTCATGGGGCAAGCCAGTAGCAGTGGAAACATCAGCAACAGACATCTTCATGCTTAGAAGGTTTTTGGCTATATCCGATTGCATTTGAGTAACTGCCCCGTGTTCTCTCGTAGCATTATCCCGTTGTTCCTTTAGTCGCGCTTCATAAAGCTGTCTAGCCTTTTCATCGGCAGATAGTTCCAATAAACGCAAAGTTGCTTTTTTCATAACAGGGCTTTTTTTGGCTAACACACTTAATTCCTCCTCCGTCTTGACATCAAGAAACTTCATCCAGTCAAGTAGTTGTGGGTTTGGTGTTTCGGTATCATTAAACAGCTTACGGGCTTTTGGAATTTCCAGAGTATGAATTTCCAAAATGTCTGTTAGCAAAACTTTATTTTCAATATCGTACAGCCCGAATTTATGATGAAATTTATCGCTTTGCTTAATAAGTGTATGGTCTGTAATGACAATACTGATTACACGCTTGATTTTGCCATACTTGTCACTTTCGCCAATTTGCTCCGTTATTAGCTTTGAAACATAAAATACAATTCTGGATTCCATAAAAGGCATAGGGTCTACTTGAATTTCCACATTCAAAATTTTGCCCGATTTTAGCTTTATCTTTAC